>Ga0247722_10000314_pt1 | contig 31037 bp, 42 predicted proteins | sample MSEWelMarce3H_FC_FD_189094 | JGI IMG/M metagenome (GOLD analysis project Ga0247722, IMG submission 189094) | Subsurface sediment microbial communities from gas well in West Virginia, United States - MSEEL Well Study Marcellus 3H_FC | ecosystem: Environmental > Terrestrial > Deep subsurface >... | reverse complement strand
TTCTAAATAGTTAATTAGCCTTAAATTAAGCTATATTGTAAAGTATATAATAGATGAATAAAAAATTATTGAATTTTTTTAGTTTTTTATTCAGCCTTTACAAATTACATTTCTTTAGTAAAGAGGTTATTCAAGATATGGCAGAAACTTTATTATTAGCGAAGCTACCAGAAGCTTACGCAATCTTCAAACCAATTATTGACGTAGCTCCAGTTATACCTGTATTCTTTCTTTTATTAGCATTCGTTTGGCAGGCAGCTGTTGGATTTAGATAACTAAAAAAGTTGAGATATTTTTAAAAGCAAAAATATCTCAACTTTTTCAGTTACTGTAAAACCTACGCTATAATGATCATCAGGAAGTTTTTCATACTCTAGTTTGTGTATTTACGTATAAATTTATATCAGTGATAATAACATGATAGAACCTTTATTATTTGGAATTGTTCTTGGATTAATTCCTGTAACTCTAGCAGGACTATTTGTAGCAGCATATCTTCAATACAGAAGAGGAAATCAATTTGGTTTATAATCAAATATGACAAAAATAGTAGTAATCAACATTAAATACATTTTGATTACTACTATTAATTATGTATAGGATTACCAGCTAGATTTTGTAACCCCAGGTAATAAACAATTATGTGCCATCTCTCTTAACACATGTCGAGACACCCCAAAACTTCTGTAATAACCCCTACTACGACCAGTCATCCAGCATCTATTTCTCAATCTTGATGGGAAAGAATTTCTAGGTAAGGATTGAAATTTACCATACAACGCCAATTTTTCTTGAAATGAAGTAGATACTTTTATAGACTCTTTAATTTCTGTTCTTTTTTTACCATATTTAAGTACTAAAGATTGACGTTTTTTTTCACGTTCGATCATATTCTTTTTTGCCATAAATTTTAACCAATTATTATTAGTGATGATTTCATAGTTTAGCAGATATAATTTAAAATATTTATTCTTATCAGTTAAATAAAAATATGATTAAAGCTACCTTAAAAGATAGCTTTAATCATAAATTAGCCAAATTTACCAGTTGTAGAAGCGATTACAAATGCGGCATATGTAAATATATAACCCACCGTGAAGTGAATTAACCCCACAAGTCTAGCTTGAACAATAGATAATGCTACTGGTTTATCTTTCCAACGAACAAGATTAGCTAAAGGTGTTCTCTCATGAGCCCAAGCTAATGTTTCAATAAGCTCTTGCCAATATCCTCTCCAAGATATTAAGAACATAAATCCCGTTGCCCATATTAAATGGCCAAATAGGAACATCCAAGACCATACAGATAAACTATTCATTCCATATGGATTATAACCATTAATAAGAGGAGAAGAATTCAACCATAGGTAATCTCTCAACCAGCCCATAATATATGTGGAAGATTCATTAAATTGACCTGGGTTTCCTTGCCAAATTGTAACATGTTTCCAATGCCAATAGAATGTAACCCAACCTATTGTATTTAACATCCAGAACATAGATAGGTAGAAGGCATCCCATGCAGAGATATCACAAGTACCACCTCTTCCTGGACCATCGCAAGGGAAACTATATCCGAAGTCTTTTTTGTCAGGCATAAGTTTAGAACCTCTAGCATCTAGAGCTCCTTTAACTAAAATTAAAGTTGTTGTATGTAAAGCTAGTGCAATTGCATGATGAACTAAGAAGTCTCCTGGTCCTATAGGAAGAAATAGAGAATTTTTACCATCATTAATTGCGCTTAACCAACCAGGTAACCAGATGTTGTTACTTGCATTAGAAGCTAAACTTCCTGTAGAAGAAAGTAGAACATCAAAACCATAAAGTGCTTTTCCAGAAGAAGCTTGAATCCATTGAGCAAATACAGGCTCCACTAAGATTTGTTTTTCGGGCTGTCCGAAGGCAACTACAACATCATTATGAACATACAAACCTAACGTATGGAAACCTAAGAATAAAGAAACCCAGCTTAAATGAGAAATAATTGCTTCTTTATGTTCTAAGATACGAGCTAAAACGTTATTTTTGTTCTGTTCAGGATCATAATCACGAACAAAAAATATAGCACCGTGTGCAAATGCACCTACCATTAAGAAACCAGCTATATATTGATGATGTGTGTATAAAGCTGCTTGAGTTGTATAGTCTTTAGCTATAAAAGCATACGATGGTAGCGCGTACATGTGTTGAGCTACTAAAGATGTGATAACTCCTAAAGAAGCTAGTGCTAATCCTAACTGGAAGTGTAACGAATTACTAATTGTTTCAAATAACCCTTTATGTCCAGCTCCAAGTCTACCTCCTGGAGGACGGTGCGCATCTAAAATTTCTTTTAAACTGTGTCCAATTCCCCAATTTGTACGATACATATGTCCAGCAAATATGAAAACAACACCAATTGCTAGATGATGATGAGCTATATCAGAAAGCCATAAAGCTTGAGTTTGTGGATGGAAACCACCTAAAAAAGTTAATATTGCAGTACCTGAACCTTCACTTGTGCCAAAAATATGGTTCGTTGTGTCAGGAGAAGCTGCATATAAATTCCAGTTGCCTGTAAAAAATGGAGTTAATCCAGCTGGGTGTGGAGCTACTTTAGTAAAGTTATCCCAACCAACATGCTGACCTCTTGCTTCTGGGATAGCAACATGTATTAAATGTCCAGCCCACGCAAGAGAACTAAAACCAAATAACCCGGATAAATGATGATTTAAACGGGATTCATTATTTTTAAACCATGACAACCCTGGTTTAAATTTTGGTTGTAGGTGCAACCAGCCTGCGAATAGCAAAATAGCTGATAAGAATAGCAAAAATAATGACCCAGCATATAAATCATTATTATTTCTCATACCAATTGTATACCACCAATGATACACACCTGATGTAGCTATGTTAACGGGATAAGATACGCCACCTTTTGTAAAAGCTTTAATCGCAGGTTGACCAAAATGTGGATCCCATATCGCATGAGCGATCGGTTTAACTTTTAAAGGATTTAATACCCATTGTTCAAAGTTACCTTGCCATGCTACATGGAAAAGATTACCTGATGTCCATAAAAATATAATAGCTAAATGACCAAAATGTGAAGCAAAAATTTTTTGATAAAGATTCTCTTCAGTCATTCCGTCGTGACTTTCGAAATCGTGCGCAGTCGCTAACCCATACCAAATCCTTCTAGTTGCCGGATCTTGGGCAAGGGCCTGACTAAATTTAGGAAATTTTGTTACCATAATTCTCCCTTAAATACTAGTTACTCTTATCCTACAGAAATAATTCGCGCTAAGAAGAATGCCCAAGTCGTCCCAATACCTCCTAAAAGATAATGTGCAAGACCTACAGCACGTCCTTGTGTAATACTCAATGCTCTCGGTTGAATAGCCGGAGCTAAATGTAATTTATTATGTGCCCATACAACGGACTCAATAAGTTCTTGCCAGTATCCTCGTCCACTAAATAAGAACATTAGACTAAATGCCCAAATAAAGTGAGCTCCTAAGAATATTAATCCATATGCAGATAGCGCAGAGCCATAAGATTGGATAACTTGGGAAGCTTGAGCCCAAAGGAAATCTCTCAACCATCCATTAATTGTTATGGCACTTTGAGCAAAGTTTCCACCCGTGATGTGAGTAACAGTACCATCAGTACCTGCAGTTCCCCAGACATCAGATTGCATTTTCCAGCTAAAATGGAAAATTACAACGGAAATACAATTATACATCCAGAATAGACCTAAGAACACAGAGTCCCATGCAGAGCTTTGGCATGTGCCTCCTCTACCTGGTCCATCACAAGGGAATCTAAAGCCTAGATTTGCTTTATCAGGTATTAAGCGTGAATTTCTAGAGAATAATACTCCTTTAAGGAGAATTAATACTGTAACATGAATCGTGAACGCGTGAATATGATGAACCATAAAGTCTGCTGTACCTAATGATATAGGCATCATGGCTACTTTATTTCCAACTGCAATAATATCGCCTCCAAAAGCATAACTTGCTGTGGATAACGCATTAGGCGTTGTATTACCTGGAGCTAGCGTATGTATGTTTTGAACCCATTGAGCAAATACAGGCTTTAACTGAATAGCTGTGTCTGAGAACATATCTTGAGTACGCCCTAAAGCTCTCATAGTATCGTTATGAATATATAATCCAAAGCTGTGGAATCCTAAGAAAATACATATCCAATTTAAGTGAGATATAATAGCATCTCTATGTCTGATCACTCGATCCAGTAAGTTATTGTAGTTTTGAGCAGGGTTGTAATCTCTAACCATGAAGATACCAGCATGTGCTGCAGCACCAGATATACAGAATCCTCCGATCCACATATGATGTGTGAATAATGATAATTGAGTTGGATAATCTGTAGCTATATAAGGATATGGAGGCATCGCATACATATGGTGAGCTACTATTATACTAAGGGACCCCATCATTGCCAGGTTTATAGCTAGTTGAGCATGCCAAGAAGTAGTCAAAATTTCATATAAGCCTTTATGACCTTCACCTGTGAAAGGTCCTTTATGAGCTTCTAAAAGTTCTTTCATACTGTGTCCTATGCCCCAATTTGTACGGTACATATGCCCAGCTACAATAAATAATACAGCTAATGCAAGATGGTGATGAGCTGTATCGCTTAACCATAATCCACCTGTGACAGGATTCAATCCACCCTTAAAAGTTAAGAAATCAGAGTACTCACTCCAATTCAACGTAAAAAATGGTACTAAACCTTTGCCAAAACTAGGATAAAGTTGAGCCATAAGATCTCGATTTACAACAAACTCATGTGGTAAAGGAATCTCTTGAGGTGCTACGCCTGCATCTAATAGTTTGTTAATTGGTAAAGAAACATGAATTTGATGCCCTGCCCAAGATAAACATCCTAATCCTAGTAATCCAGATAAATGATGATTTAGCATAGACTCTGCGTTTTGGAACCATTCTAATTTTGGAGCAGCTTTATGATAATGGAACCAACCTGCAAATAACATTAAACCAGACATTATAAGTCCTGCTAATGCAGACCAATATAGTTCTACTTCACTTGTAATTCCAGAGGCTCTCCAAATTTGGAAGAAACCAGATGTAACTTGCACCCCTTGGAATCCACCACCAACATCACCATTTAAAATTTCTTGTCCAACTATTGGCCAAACAACTTGAGCACTAGGCTTGATAGCTGTTGGATTACTCAACCATGCAGAATAATTAGAGAATCTAGCTCCATGGAAATACATTCCACTTAACCATAAAAATATGATCGAAAGTTGTCCAAAATGGGCACTAAAAATTTTACGAGATATATCTTCTAATGAACTAGTATGACTATCAAAATCGTGTGCATCGGCATGTAAGTTCCAAATCCAAGTAGTAGTTTTTGGTCCTTTAGCTAGTGTACGAGAAAAATGGCCTGGCTGAGCCCATTTTTCAAATGACGTACTAACAGGATTTCTATCTACTGTAATCGAAACTTTTTTTGCCTCTTGCTCTGTTGAGCTAATTGTCATTGAGGTTTCCTCTTCTGAGACAAGAAACTAAAAACGCTCGCTTATCAATATTTACCTAAAATTGTAAAGATCCAAATCTGTACAAACAATTGATTTTTCAATTAGGTTAAGCAAGTTTTTACTACTATTTAGTATACCACTATATATACCTCTTAAAATTCATTGTTTCTATTCTGTTAAGAATAATTAAAATCTTTATGGCCAATTAATTTTAAGTATGAAATGTTCTTAATTGTACTAGTATTTACGGAACTTGCATATTGTATAGAGATCTATTAAGGTTAATTAGCAATCTTATTTAAGATGATGAAACTTATAAATATATGAACGAACAAGAAATTTTTGATAAAGTACAGGGCATCATTTCAGAACAACTTGGAGTTGAGAAAAGTCAAGTGACAAAAGATGCAAACTTTGCTAACGACCTTGGTGCTGACTCTTTGGACACAGTAGAATTAGTTATGGCAATTGAAGAAGCATTCAATATTGAAATTCCAGATGAAACTGCAGAACAAATTTCCAATTTACAACAAGCAGTAGATTTTATACGTCAAAAAGTAGCAGCGTAAGTAATTTTATAGGGATATGGATATTGAACATATCTCTACCTACTGAACCTTAAAATTATTTTTTATTTTTATAAATTTTCTAATGCAAATTAGCTACTTAAATTTAAGCTACTACCTGTAATTATGAATAAAAAAGATTTAATAAATCATGTTTGTTATAAAACTAAATTGACAAAAAAAGAGATCGATATGGTATTAAGCTCCATTTTGGAGATAATTGTGATCAAAGTTTCACATGGAGAGAGGGTTAGGCTTGTTGGATTTGGATCTTTTTATACATCTAAAAAAAAATTTACTGTGATACCTGCAGATATTAACGTTGTCTCTAACAAGAATAATGTGAAATTTTCACCAGGTAAATTTTTCAAACAAAAAATTAATGTTTAAAACTAATAAAATAATTATTACGCTATAATCAAAGACTAGTTACACTATATTTCATGTTTAGTTTACATAACCCAAGGAGAAATTTCATATGAAACTTGCTTACTGGATGTATGCAGGGCCAGCCCATATTGGTACACTCAGAGTGGCTAGCTCTTTTAAAAACGTTTATGCAATAATGCATGCTCCTTTAGGAGATGATTATTTCAATGTAATGAAGTCTATGCTGGAAAGAGAACGTGACTTTACTCCGGTAACGGCAAGTGTTGTAGATAGACACGTTTTAGCGCGGGGTTCTCAAGAAAAAGTCGTTTCTAATATTACACGTAAAGACCGTGAAGAACAACCTGATCTAATTGTTTTAACTCCAACTTGCACATCGAGTATTCTGCAAGAAGACTTGCAAAATTTTGTAAACAGAGCTGCTTTAGAGTCAAAAGCTGACGTTATCCTAGCAGACGTTAATCATTATAGAGTAAATGAACTACAAGCTGCTGATAAAACTTTAGAACAAATTGTAGATTTTTATCTATCTAAAGCTCGTAAATATAAAACCATTAATACAATAAAAACAATACATCCTTCAGTTAATATAATAGGCTCATTTTGTTTGGGGTTTCATAACCAGCATGATATTTCAGAGTTAAAGAAAATATTTAGAGACTTGAATATCGATGTAAATTTAGTTATACCTGGTGGCGCATCTGTAAACGAGCTAAAAGACTTACCAAAAGCATGGTTTAATATTGTTCCTTACAGAGAAACAGGTTTAATGGCGGCTGAGTATCTAAAGAAAGAGTTTAGTATGCCATATGTATCTACTTCACCTATAGGTATTATAGAAACTGCTTCATTTATACGAGAAATTCAAGCCATATTGATTTCACAAGGATATGTAGTTTCTTTCGAAGATTACATTCATCAGCAAACAAAATTTATATCTCAATCTGCTTGGTTCTCAAGATCTATTGACTGTCAAAATTTAACTGGAAAGAGAGCTGTTGTTTTTGGAGATTCTACTCATGCGGCTGCTATAACGAAAGTTTTATGCCGCGAAATGGGTATCCATGTTTCTTGGGCAGGTACATATTGTAAAAATGATGAACAATGGTTTAGAAGTCAAGTTGAAGGATTGTGTGATAACGTTGTTATTACTGAAGATCACTGTTTGATAGCTGATCTGATAGCAAAAACTGAACCATCTGCTATTTTTGGTACCCAAATGGAACGTCATATTGGGAAAAGGTTAAATATTCCTTGTGGTGTTATCTCTTCACCTGTACATATTCAAAATTTCCCTTTAAGTTATAAACCTTTCATGGGTTATGAGGGGACGAACCAAATTGCAGATCTTGTGTATAATTCTTTTACATTAGGAATGGAAGATCATTTATTAGAGCTTTTTGGAGGTCACGATACGACAGATCCATTAACTGGAACGTTATCTGTGGAAAGCCAGCTACGTTGGTCTAATGAAGCATTACAAGAACTTGGGAAAATACCTGGCTTTGTCCGAGGAAAAATTAAACGTAATACAGAGAAATTTGCTAGAGAAAAAAATTTGTTAGAGATTAAACTTGAAACAATGTATGAGGCTAAAGAAACTGTAGGAGCCTGAGAAATCATAAGGAATACATAGTTATCTTTCTATGTATTCCTTTTCTCTATACACTTATTTAGTCTCTGAAAAATCAGCATCTATAACAGAGTCAGCGGATCCTTTCGTGTCACTGGAATTATTAGGTGTATTACTATAAACTTTTTTACCTACTTCCATTAATGAATCTTGTAAATTCTTACTTAATGATTTAATTTGATCATAAGAGTCATTACTTATAGCTACTCTTAACTTACTGATCAAATCTATTATATTTTCTTTATCAGAAGAGTTAATTTTTTCTTTTAGTTCTTCTACCTGCTTTTCGGACTGATAGCAAAGTGAGTCAGCTTGATTTTTTAAATCAACCTTTTCGCGTCTCTCTTTATCCGCTGAGGCACTTTGTTCTGATTCTTTCACTAACCTTTCGACCTCATCATTAGGTAAAGTCGATGCCCCTGTTATGGTAATAGATTGTTCTTTTCCACTTCCTTTATCTTTAGCTGTTACAGATAAAATTCCATTTGCATCTATATCAAATGTTACTTCTATTTGAGGAACTCCTCGAGGGGCAGGTAGAATTCCATCTAATCTAAATGTGCCTAGACTTTTATTATCTCGTGCAAACTCTCTTTCTCCCTGTAAAACATGAATCTCCACATTTGGCTGATTATCTACAGCTGTAGAAAAAACCTCTGACTTTTTAGTAGGAATTGTTGTGTTACGAGCAATTATACGTGTTGTCACTCCACCTAAAGTTTCTACACCCAAAGATAATGGAGTTACGTCTAATAACAGTATGTCTTTAACCTCTCCAGCTAATACACCTGCCTGTACAGCAGCGCCAATAGCAACTACTTCATCTGGATTTACAGTTTGATTAGGATCTTTTCCAAGAATTTTCTTCACTAAATCTTTCACAGCAGGAATCCTTGTAGATCCTCCGACTAAAACAATTTCATCTATTTTACTTGAATCTAATTTTGCATCTTTCAAAGCGCTGTCTACAGGAGTTCTTGCTCTATCTATTAGAGACGAGCATAACTCTTCAAATTTACCCCTTGTTAACACACGTTCTAAATGCTTAGGTCCAGTATTTGTTGCAGTTATAAACGGAAGATTTATTTCCGTCTGCGTTAAATTGGATAACTCTACTTTAGCTTTTTCAGAAGCTTCAGTCAGTCTTTGTAAAGCTTGTCGATCGGTTTTTAAATCAATTCCACTTTCACTTTTAAATTCACTTAATAACCATTTTACGATTTTGTCATCAAAATCATCCCCACCTAAATGTGTATCTCCAGCAGTAGATAAAACCTCAAATACTCCATCTCCAACCTCAAGTACGGACACATCAAACGTGCCTCCACCTAAATCAAATACTAAGATTGTCTCATTATTTTTTTTATCTAATCCATACGCAAGAGATGCCGCTGTCGGTTCATTTATTATTCGTAATACTTCAAGCCCCGCTATTTTGCCTGAATCTTTTGTAGCTTGTCTTTGGGAATCATTAAAATATGCTGGAACTGTTATTACAGCTTGTTTTACTTGTTCGCCTAAATATTTACTTGCATCATCTACTAGCTTCCGCAATACTTCCGCAGACATCTCCTCTGCGGCAAAGTCTCTTTTTAAAGCTGGACATTCTAATTTTATATTTCCCTGGCTATCAGTTTTTACAATATAAGAAACTTGCTTTAATTCTTCAGAGACCTCATCAGATTTTCTACCAATAAAGCGTTTTACTGAATAAAATGTATTATCTGGATTAATTACTGCTTGTCGTTTAGCGATTTGACCTACTAAACGATCTCCATTCTTTGTATAAGCTATTACAGAAGGTGTAGTTCTAAACCCTTCTGCATTTGGTATAACAGTTGGTTTTCCTCCTTCCATAACTGCCACAACAGAATTTGTCGTCCCAAGATCTATTCCAACAACTTTTCCCATATATTTCAAATAAAGTTAAAATTTACTTATTACTTTAGCTACATAATACTAATGTTTTCATAATCGCATCTAAAGTTTAACTTTACAAGTGCAATTTACCGAATCTTCGAAATGTCCAATTAATTTATTGTGAAAGAGTTCAAAGTCAAAAATAGTATGGTATTTTATTTTGTGACTCTAAAATAATTTAAATAATGTAGATAATCAGTCTGTCACTAGTATAAAATTCTTCAATCTAAACACTTTTATGAACATAGGTATTCTAGGTACAAAACTAGGAATGACACAAATTTTTGACGAATCTGGTTTAGCCATCCCAGTTACAATTATTAAAGCAGGACCATGCTTAATTACTCAAATAAAAACTTTAGAAACAGATGGTTATAATGCTATTCAAGTTGGGTATTCAGAAATCCAGTCAAAGTTACTGAATAAACCCAAACTTGGACATCTGCAAAAAGCGGGCTCTCTACCTTTAAAATATTTAAAGGAGTATCGGATCCAATCTTCTTCAGGAGAGCTACTGGGTACAACCATTTCCGTAAATTCATTTAATTTAGGGGATAAAGTTTCCATTACTGGTAAAACTATAGGTAAAGGGTTTGCTGGAACTGTGAAGCGACATAACTTTACAAGGGGTCCTATGACACATGGTTCGAAAAATCATAGAGAACCTGGATCTATTGGTATGGGAACAACTCCTGGAAGAGTCTATCCTGGTAAAAAAATGGCTGGTCGATTAGGTGGAAAACAAACAACTATAAAAAATCTACAAATCGTCTTAATCAATCCCGAAAATAATTTACTAGTAGTTAAGGGTGCTATACCAGGTAAATTAGGAAATCTTCTAAGTATAAAAAAGATTACTAAATAATTAAAATTAACTTAGTCAAAAATACACAATGACAGTAAATAAACAACTCAGCTATGACGTTCGTGATTCTCATGGAACCAAAAATTCAAATACATCTATTTCCATTTCTTTCCGAGTAAATGACTCTGCCCCTAAATATTTGATACATAAAGCTGTAGTCATTCAAGATAGAAATCGAAGACAAGGAACAGCTTCATGTAAAACAAGAAGTGAAGTTAGGGGGGGTGGTAGAAAGCCATGGAAACAAAAAGGAACTGGACAAGCACGGTCTGGATCTAGTAATTCTCCCCTTTGGAATGGTGGTGGAGTTACATTTGGCCCAAAACCTAGATTGTACAGTAAAAAAATTAATATTAAAGAAAGACAACTAGCCTTAAGCACAGCTCTTTATCATAGTATGCACAAAGTAATTGTCGTAGAAAACTCATTTAATTCCAGTAATACACCTAAAACTAAGAGCTTTATCTCTAGATTAGAGAGTATTGTTCCTAAAGAATCCAATTCTAGATCTTTAGTTATAGTCCATGAAACTAATAACAATTTAAGTTTATCCGTTCGGAATATTCCGAGTGTACAACTTCTTTATGCAAATACGGTGAATCTTAGGGATTTGTTATTAGCAAAACATATACTGATTACTGAGAAAGCCTTAACACATATCACCCAGTCTAATGAATAATAATATGAATTTGAGAAAGTTAATTGATTTAGTTAAATACCCAATAATTACAGATAAAGCCACTAAATTACTTGAATTGAATCAATACACATTTGCGATTGATTCTAAATCAAATAAAACGGAATTAAAGAGTGCTATAGAGTACCTTTTCAATGTAAAGGTTATCTCAATTAATACGTCCAATCCTCCAATAAAACAACGTAGAATTGGTAAATTCATAGGAAATAAACCTCGCTATAAGAAAGCAATCATAACGCTAGCTTCTGGAAACTCTATAAATTTATTCTCAGAAAACTAACTCTCTCCAAACAATTAAAATATTTATGGCCATAAGACTTTATAAACCGTATACAGCTGGAACTCGCAATAGATCTGTCTCTGATTTTTCAGAGATTACATGCGATACACCAGAAAAAACTTTACTTACGAAGAAAATATCAGGTGGTGGTAGAAATAACCGAGGGGTTATTACAACTCGTCACAAGGGAGGTGGTCATAAGCAAAGATATAGAATTATAGATTTCAAACGTAATAAAAAAGATATTGAAGCTATCATAGCTACAATAGAATACGATCCAAACAGAAATGCTCGAATTGCCCTAGTTCACTATAAAGATGGGGAAAAAAGATACATTTTACATCCTAAATCTTTACAAATTGGAGCAACAATTTCTTCTGGTCAGAATGCACCATTAGAGATTGGTAATTCATTACCTCTTAGCTGTATTCCACTTGGAACGGATGTTCATAACATAGAATTAATACCTGGCAGAGGGGGCCAGATTGTTAGAGCAGCTGGTGCTTCTGCTCAAATTGTTGCAAAAGATGGGAGCTTCGTTACAATAAAACTTCCGTCAAGTGAAGTTCGCATGATAAGAAAGGATTGTTATGCAACGATTGGTCAAGTTGGAAACATCGAATACAATAATATAACATCTGGAAAAGCGGGTAGAAGTCGTTGGTTAGGCATTAGACCTACGGTTAGAGGAGTCGTAATGAACCCTTGTGATCATCCTCATGGGGGAGGTGAAGGCCGATCCCCTATTGGTAGAGCTAGACCCGTTACTCCATGGGGTAAGCCTGCTCTAGGTGTGAAAACTAGAGCGAAGACGAAATATAGCGATTTCTATATTGTTCGAGGAAGAAAATAATTCAAAAAATTTTACTACGCGTAAGCTTTACAAATTAACGTGTTCAATTTTACACCCATAAACATATGAGTCGTTCATTATCAAAAGGTCCTTTCATTAGTGCGAACCTTTCCAAAAAAGTAGACTTGCTAAACGCAAGTGGGAAGAAAGATGTTATAAAGACGTGGTCCCGAGCCTCAACAATTTTACCTTCTATGGTAGGACATACCATAGCAGTTTATAATGGGAAACAACATGTGCCTGTTTACGTTAATGACCAGATGGTTGGTCATAAGTTAGGTGAATTTTCTCCTACCCGAAACTTTAGGTCACATGTAAAAAGTGATAAAAAAGCAAAAAGATAATATAGGAGTATACATATTATGGTAAAAGCTATTGCTAAGTATATAAGAATGGCCCCAAATAAGGTCCGTCGAGTATTAAACCAGATCCGAGGGAAGTCATATAAAGAAGCTTTAATGATACTTGAATTTATGCCCTACTCAGCTTGTAAACCTGTGCTACAGGTTCTACAATCCGCTGGAGCAAATGCAGAAAATAATAGTGGGCTTAATAAAGGAGAGTTACAGATAAGCGAAGCTTGTGCTGACGCAGGTCCTATTCTTAAACGATTTAGACCTCGGGCTCAAGGTAGAGGTTATAAAATACAAAAACCAACCTGTCATATTCGCGTTGGTTTATCTAAAGTCTCTTAAATTTTTAATTACAAATAAAACTATACAATAAGGATTAATAACAATGGGACAAAAGACGCATCCATTAGGATTTAGACTTGGAATCACTCAAAAACACAGATCTTCATGGTTTGAACTTAAAGAATTCTATCCTTCTATTCTAGAGGAAGACCATAAAATAAGAACTCATATCGAAACTAATCTATCTAGTGCTGGTATATCCAAGATTGAAATTAATAGGAAATCTGATCAAATTGAATTGGAGATTCATACTTCTCGTCCCGGAAGTATTGTGGGCAGATCTGGGGCTGGGATTGAAAAATTAAAAGATGATTTAAATAAACTACTAGATAATAAAAAACAAATTAGGATCAATGTTACTGAGTTGACTAAAGCAGATTCTGATGCCTCTTTAATTGCAGAATTTATAGCTCAACAATTAGAAAAAAGAGTTGCTTTTCGACGAGCTACGAGACAGGCTATTCAAAAAGCCCAACGAGTTAATATTCAAGGTATTAAAGTTCAAGTCTCAGGTAGATTGAATGGAGCTGAAATTGCAAGAAGCGAATGGGTTCGAGAAGGTCGAGTACCATTACAAACTCTTAGAGCTGACATAGATTATGCAACCAAAAGAGCACAAACTACATATGGCGTACTTGGAGTGAAAGTATGGGTGTTTCACGGCGAGTTGACACCTAAATTCAGAACTGTAATTGAATAAAAATTATAATAATAAATACTAATATGCTTAGTCCTAAAAGAACAAAATTTCGTAAACCTCATAGAGGCAGACTTGGTGGGGTCGCAAGTAAAGGTAACACAATTGTATTTGGGGATTATGGCTTACAAGCTTTGGAACCTGTGTGGCTAACTTCAAGACAGATAGAAGCTACTAGACGTACTATTACTCGTTATGTAAAAAGAACAGGCAAATTATGGATCAGGGTATTTCCGGATAAATCCATTTCATCAAAACCACCAGAAACTCGTATGGGATCCGGTAAAGGAGCACCAGATTACTGGGTTGCTGTTATAAAACCCGGTCATGTTTTGTTTGAAATGAATGGAGTCCCTCAATCTTTAGCTTACCAAGCATTAAAAAACGCATCCTACAAACTTCCAATTAAAACTAAATTTGTATCTAAGGAGTAACAATCGTATGGCCTTTTTACCACTAAGTGAATTAAAGAGCTTTGATAAAGAAACTTTAGCTAAAGAAATTGTTGCTACAAAAAAACAATTATTTGAATTGAGACTAAAAAAAGCAACTCGTCAGTCGTTTAAACCTCACCTATTTAAGCATAACAAACGCAAAATAGCTCAACTATTAACTTTAGAATCAGAAAAACAACAACAGATACAATAAAATTAATTTAATCTTATGCCTATTAAAGAAAGAAGTGGAATCGTTGTCAGTAATAAAATGGAAAAAACAATTGTCGTGTCTATCGAGAACAGAATTACACATAAGAAATATGGAAAAGTAATAGCTAAAACAAAAAAATACAAAGTGCATGATGAAGAAAATCAATGTCAAATTGGTGATGTAGTTACTATTACTGAAACAAGACCATTGAGCAAAACAAAACGATGGAATTTAAAAGTTATAAAACAAAAGTCATCACGTATAAACATTTCTAGCTTGGGAGAATAATAAAAATGATACAAACTCAAACATATTTAAATGTTGCTGACAATAGTGGCGCAAAAAAAATCATGTGCATTAAAGTTTTAGGAAGTAATCGAAGATATGCCAGCATTGGTGATGTTATTATAGGAGTTGTTAAAGACGCATCCCCTAATATGCCAGTAAAAAGATCAGATGTTGTTCGCGCTGTAGTTATGAGAACAAAAAAAACAATTCGCAGAAGCGACGGTATGTCTATCAGGTTTGACGATAATGCAGTCGTAATTATCAATAAAGAAAATAATCCAAGAGGTACTCGAGTATTTGGCCCTATTGCTCGAGAGTTAAGAGATAAAGATTTTAGCAAGATTGTTTCTTTAGCCCCGGAGGTTTTATAATGACTACAAGCTTTACTCTTCACATAAAAAAGGGAGATACGATTAAAGTAATTTCTGGTAAAGATAAAGGAAAAATTGGTGAAGTTATTCAAATCTTACGGCATTCTCACCAAGTTATAATAAAAGATGTAAATGTTAAGAAAAAACATATAAAACCTAAAAAAGAAGGCGAAGTTGGAAGAATTTCTCAATTCGAAGCCCCCATAGATGCTTCTAACGTGATGCTTTATAACCTCGAAAAAAAGATTGCTAGTAGAATCTCTAGACAAATAGACGCAAATGGAACAAAAATAAGAGTATTGAAAAAATTATTATAAAATAAAATTAAAATTCTATGAGCCAAACCCTAAGAGTTTACTACAAAGAAAAAGTTATACCTTTACTGCTGGAACAATTTAAGTACAAAAATATTCATGAAGTTCCAAAAATTACTAAAATTACAGTTAATAGAGGTTTGGGTGAAGCCTCAAAAAATAATAAAGCTTTAGATATAAGTGTGCAAGAACTTGCATCGATTACAGGTCAACAACCAATAATTACTAAAGCTAGAAAATCTATTGCAGGATTCAAAATACGCGATGGAATGCCAGTGGGTATTGCTGTGACTCTTAGAAAACAGATTATGTATGCATTTCTGGAACGCTTTATTCACTTATCTCTCCCAAGAATTCGAGATTTCAAAGGAATAAGCATAAAAGGTTTTGATGGCAGAGGGAATTATAATATAGGTATTCGTGAGCAATTAATATTTCCAGAAATAGAATATGATAAAGTGGATCAAATTAGAGGTATGGATATATCTATAACGACTAGCGCTAAAACTCAGCAAGAAGGAATTGCTTTATTAAAGGCATTAGGTATGCCATTTAATGATAATTAAGTAACAATAATAATATACTAAGGAGGGTTCGTGGTTAACGACACAATATCAGATATGCTTACACGTTTACGTAACGCTAATCTGGCAAAACATCAAGTAGTAGAAGTACCTTCTACGAAAATGACTCGTAATATAGCAGGTATTTTACTTGAAGAGGGATTTATACAAAGTTTTGAAGAAGTAGGGGAAAATTTTAATGCACAATTATTGTTATCATTAAAATACAAAGGCAAAAATCGTCAGCCAGTCATAACTGCTTTAAGACGGATTAGTAAACCAGGATTAAGGGTTTACGCAAATAGAAAAGAATTACCAAGAGTCCTAGGTGGGCTAGGAATAGCTGTTATGTCAACTTCTCAAGGGGTAATGACCGATAGCAAGGCAAGACATCAGGGTTTGGGTGGTGAAGTATTGTGTTATGTATGGTAAATAAAATTTTAGGTAAAATATGTCTCGAATAGGTAAACTTCCAATAAAAGTCCCAGATAAAGTAAATGTTACAATTAATTCTACAAGTATTACAGTAAAAGGTCCTAAAGGTGAATTATCTAGAAATTTACCTTCTTCAATTAAGATAATTCAAAATGACAAAAGTATAAGTGTATTGCCTAACGAAGAATTGAATGATTCCTATCAATTATATGGAACTTATAGAAGCTTAGTTAGTAATATGATTACAGGTGTAACTGATGGATTCCAGAGAAAATTGGAACTCCAAGGAGTTGGCTATAGATCTCAAATCGATGGTAAGACTTTAATTTTAAACGTTGGTTATAGTCACCAGGTAAAAATATTGTCTCCTGAAGGAATCAAACTTTCTGTAGAGGGGAATACAAACGTTACGGTTTCAGGTCTTGATAAGGAACTGGTTGGTCAGATTGCAGCAAATATAAGACTAGTGCGACCTCCTGAACCCTATAAAGGAAAAGGGATAAGATATCAAGGTGAATACGTTCGTAAAAAAGTAGGTAAGGCAGGTAAAAAATAATTAAACCTAAAAGTATGTCACAAAAATCTATTAATAAAATTAAACGTAGAATTCGTCAAAAAGTTAAGGGAACTGCAGAAAAACCTAGACTATCAATTTTCCGCTCTAATAATCATATTTATGCACAACTTATTGATGATGTTATAGGAAAAACTCTACTATCAAGTTCCACTGTAGAGATAGCCATATCTTCTAAAACAGAGTCCACGTCCACATGTGAAGCTTCAGTACTAGTTGGCCAATTAATAGCGAAAAAATCTTTAGATGCGAATATAACAACTGTTGTATTCGATCGCGGGGGGAGAATTTATCATGGTAGGATCAAAGCACTTGCTGATGCTGCACGAGAAGAAGGACTTAAATTTTAACTAATAAACTAAACTATGTCTAGTCGTAAAAAAACAAGTAAACTAAAAGAAAAAGAAACAGAGTGGCAAGAACGTATAGTTCAAGTTAGACGAGTTACAAAAGTTGTAAAAGGTGGGAAGAAACTAAGTTTTCGTGCAATTTTAATTGTGGGAAATGAAAAAGGTCAGGTAGGAGTAGGAGTAGGCAAAGCTAGTGATGTTGTAGGAGCTGTAAAAAAAGCAGTCACAGATGGAAAAAAACACCTTATAACCGTTCCTATAACGAGAGATAATTCCATACCGCACATTATAACAGGTAGGTCTGGGGCAGCTAAGGTTATCATAAGACCATCTGCTCCAGGTTCAGGTGTTATTGCAGGTGGATCAGTTCGAACAATTCTAGAACTTGTTGGGGTAAAAAATATACTTGCAAAACAATTAGGTTCTAATAATCCGCTAAATAACGCTAGAGCCGCAACAGATGCTCTTTCACAGCTAAAGACTTTCTTACAAGTATCTGACAATAGAAATATAACTTCTTAAAAGTCCTAAACTTAAACAAACCTCTAGACTATGTTTGTTTAAAGTCATTTAGAAAATCTTAACTCTTTATGTAAGTCTTGACTAATGCAAAAAACAAAACGAAATAAAAATACATACGGAATACAATCTAGAGTTATACTAACTTTTCTTTTGATCATATTGTCGAGATTTGGAACATTTATTCCAGTCCCTGGAGTCGATCATGACGCATTTTATCAAAGTATATCGAATAATCCAATTGTCAGTTTCCTGAATATTTTTTCAGGTGGAGGCTTCGCGTCCATCGGTGTGTTTGCTCTTGGAATAGTTCCTTATATAAATGCATCCATATTAATTCAGCTAGGAACTACATCTATTCCTACTCTAGAGAAATTACAAAAAGAAGAAGGAGAAGCTGGACGACAAAAAATCTCTCAAATCACACGGTATATTGCTTTAGCTTGGGCAATTATACAAAGTGTCGGTGTGTCTTTTTGGGTACGACCTTATGTTTTCAATTGGGATATTCAATTTGTTATCGAAATGACTTTAGCTTTAACTACAGGTTCTATGTTAGTTATGTGGATTTCTGAACAGATCACTGAAAAAGGCATAGGTAATGGAGCCTCAATGCTTATATTTGTAAATATCATCTCTGGTTTACCAAAATTGATTCAGAAAAGTTCAGGATCTCTCGAAAATAAAAGTAATTTATTTGAATTATTTGCGCTAGCATTAATTTTTTTAATTATGATTATAGGAATAATTTTTATTCAAGAAGGAACCCGAAGAATCCCCATCATCTCAGCTAGACAATTAGGAAAGGGACAGATACAAAATAAAACAAGTTATTTACCTCTAAGATTAAATCAAGGAGGGGTTATGCCGATAATATTTGCCTCTGCGTTTCTTGTGTTACCAGCTTACGTCAGTCAAATAACAACAAATCCTATAATACTAAGCATAGCCACTCTATTATCGCCAAGTAGCGCAAATAAGGGTATTTATTTATTATTTTATTTTTTGTTGATCTTATTTTTTAGCTACTTTTACGCATCTTTAATACTTAACCCATCAGATGTTTCAAAAAACTTAAAAAAGATGGAATCCAGCATCCCTGGGATTAGACCAGGTAAAGCTACAACGGATTATTTACAAAAAACCTTGAATAGACTAACATTTTTAGGAGCTTTATTTTTAGCGTTTATTGCATTGGTTCCAAGTCTTATCGAAAGCGTAACTAATATTTCTACTTTCAAAGGCTTAGGCGCAACTTCTTTATTGATTTTAGTAGGGGTAGCGATAGATACTTCCAAACAAGTTCAAACCTATTTAATATCAAAAAATTACGAAAATATACTAAAATAAGTACCTACTTCATCCATTTCTCATTCAACAATTCATAAAAATAAGAGATTTAATTATATGTACTTTTAAACATAATATAAAACAGCCTTAAATGAAAGTAGTAAGTTCTATAGGTAGCCTAAAAACTAGAAGCAAAGATTGTCAAGTTGTTAGAAGACGGGGTCGTTTGTATGTAATTAGCAAAACTGACCCTCGTTTAAAAGTTCGTCAAGGTGGTGCAAAAATGAAACGAAAATAATACATAAGTTTAATAAATTAAATATATAGGAGAAAAGAAAGTGGCACGTATTGCAGGTGTAGATCTTCCTAGAAATAAACGCATTGAAATTGGGTTAACATATATTTATGGTATAGGTTTATCTAGTTCACAGAATATTTTAACAAAAGCACAAGTAAATTCTGATATTAGGTGTAAAGACTTGACAGATCAAGACATCAGTATAATTAGAGAAATAATTGATAAAGAATATCAAGTCGAGGGAGCAGCTCGACGAATTGAATCTTTAAATATAAAAAGGTTAATGGAAATTAATTGCACTCGAGGTCGTAGACATAGAGCTGGTTTGCCTTTACGAGGACAGAGAACTCGTACTAATGCAAGAACTAGACGGGGGAGTAAAAAAACAGTAGCAGGTAAAAAGAAAGTAACTAAATAATCCAATTGAACTAGCAATCTATCAGGCATGTAATACAAATGGCAATACAAATAAAAAAATCCACATTAAAAAAAAATAAAAAAGCAGCACCCAATGGAGTTGCTCATATTCAATCAACTTTTAATAATACAATTGTAACAATTACTAATGTTAACGGAGAAACTATTTCTTGGGCATCTGCTGGTGCTATAGGTTTTAAAGGAGCAAAGAAAGGTACCCCGTTTGCAGCACAAATTGCAGCCGAAAAAGCTAGTAAAGAAGCAATTATTCAAGGAGTTAAAAAAGCAGAAGTTTTAGTTTGTGGTCCTGGTGCTGGAAGGGAAACTGCTATCCGGGCATTACAAGCCGCAGGATTAGAAATAACTTTAATCAGGGATATTACTCCAGTACCTCATAATGGATGTAGACCACCTAAGAAGCGACGTATTTAAAAAAAATACATTTTCATAAGATTATTATGGCTCAATTTGAAATAGAATGTGTCGAGTCAAAAAATGATGCTGCTCGTGATCAGTATGGAAAATTTATATTGCAACCTTTAAATCAAGGTCAAGGTATAACTGTAGGTAATGCTTTGCGACGAGTTTTATTATCTGATTTAGAAGGTAGTGCCATAGTAGCTGTAAGAATTGCTGGAATAAATCATGAGTTTTCCACGATTCCTGGAGTACGAGAAGATGTGTTAGAAATCCTTTTAAACTTGAAAGAAGTGGTTCTTAAAAGTTACAGTAAAGAACCTTCTATTGGAAGATTGAGAGTCCAGGGGCCAGCTATAATAACAACGTCCAATTTTGAATTATCTCCGGATTTAGAGGTTATTGATACTGAACAATACATAGCCACTATATGTAACAATAATATTTTGGAAATGGAATTTCGAATAGAACCTGGAAAAGGATATCACATTGTGGAAAAATTCATGGATGACACCTCAGTTGATTTTTTGCAAGTAGATGCGATTTTTATGCCAGTAAAAAAAGTGAATTACTCGGTTGAAGAAATCAGATACGATCAAAGCTCTCTAAAAGATAAATTAACTTTAGAAATTTGGACTAACGGAAGCATATCACCTCAAGAAGCCATAGGACAAAGTTCTACGATATTAACTAATTTATTTAATCCTTTAAAAACAATACACTTTAAATCTGAAGAAGAGAGTTTTCTTCCTGAAGGAACACGTATAAACCAAATCTTAATAGAAGAATTGCAATTGTCAGTCAGAGCTTACAATTGTTTAAAGAGAGCGCAAATTCACTCTGTTGCTGATTTATTGGATTACTCTCAAGAGGATTTATTGGAAATAAAAAATTTTGGCCAAAAATCTGCAGAGGAAGTGATTGATGCTTTACAGAAACGCTTAGGAATCAATTTGCAAAAAGAAAAAAATTTAAAAAATAAGTAAACGTAAAAAATATATTTTCAATAGATTAAGTATGAATAAAACTGTATTTTCAATAAAAAAAGAAAAAAACTATAAATGGTTTCTCTTTGATGCAGAATCTGAAACATTAGGTAGATTATCAACGCAAGTTAGTCGGGTGTTATTAGGAAAGAATGATGTCCAATATGACTCAAGTCAAAATATACATCATGGCGTCATAGTTATTAATGCAGAAAAAATTACCGTGACTGGCAAAAAAGAGACCGATAAGTTTTATTATCGGCATTCCGGAAGACCTGGTGGTCTAACAATAGAAACCTTTAAAGAAATGCAGAAGCGTATTCCAGCTAGGATCTTAGAAAAATCAATAAAAGGAATGCTACCAAAAGGTCCTTTAGGGCGTGAACTTTTTACTAAACTAAAAATTTATAAAGGTCCAGAGCACCCTCATAAAGCACAAAACCCAACACAACTAAAAGTATACTAACGATTTATTATATGACTCAAGCAACATACATAGGTACAGGCCACAGAAAGAATTCCATTGCAAGAGTGAGATTAACACCTGGCTCTGGAAAAATTTTGATAAATGGGATACAAGGTGAATCATATTTACAGTTTAGTCCAAATTATCTTCAAGTATCTAAATCTCCCTTAAGCAGTCTAGGGCTAGAGAGTAAATATGATTTAAATATAAAAGCAGAAGGAGGAGGTTTAACGGGTCAAACTGAAGCTATACGATTAGGTTTAGCTCGAGCTTTATGTAAAATAAACCCAGAGAATAGAGTTGCCCTAAAATTTGAGGGGTATTTAACGCGTGATTCAAGAAGTAAAGAGCGCAAAAAATACGGTCTTAGAAAAGCTCGAAAAGCTCCTCAATTCTCTAAACGATAAATCAATAAAAACACCAATATGCCTAAAAAAGATATTCATCCTAAATGGTACAAAGATAGTAAAGTATATTGCGATGGCCAACTTGTTATGACAGTTGGATCCACTCGTCCCGAATTGAACGTTGATATCTGGTCAGGTAACCATCCTTTTTATACAGGATCTCAACGACTTTTAGATACTGAAGGACGTGTAGAACGTTTCCTAAGAAAATATAAAATTTCCACTTCAAACTCTGATTCCTAAATAATCTCTTTACATAAGTAACATATGCCAACAATTCAACAATTAGTCAGATCAGAAAGAGAACAAATAAAAAAGAAAACTAAATCTCCAGCTTTAAAAAGCTGTCCCCAACGAAGAGGAGTTTGTACGAGAGTTTATACAACAACACCGAAAAAACCTAACTCTGCTTTACGAAAAGTTGCCCGGGTTCGACTGACTTCTGGATTTGAAGTTACAGCATATATACCGGGAATTGGTCATAATATACAAGAACATTCTGTTGTTTTGATTCGGGGGGGAAGGGTAAAGGATCTTCCTGGGGTTAGGTATCACATTATACGAGGTACTTTAGATGCCTCAGGGGTTAAAGACAGAAAACAAAGTCGTTCCAAATATGGGGCAAAAAAACCAAAATAACATGAACTTTTTGAAAAAATAACACACTAAATTATGTCCAGACGTACAACTGCAAAAAAAAGACTAGCTCTACCAGATCCAATTTACAATAGTAGACTTGTAAGTATGTTAACTGTAAGAATTTTACAAGAAGGAAAAAAACACTTAGCCCAAAGAATAATTTACCAAGCTTTGGATATTATCAAAGAAAAAACTGGTGAAGAACCATTAACTGTACTTGAAACTGCGATCCGAAAAGTGACACCTTTAGTCGAAGTAAAAGCAAAACGAATTGGAGGATCCACGTACCAAGTACCAATGGAAGTCCGAGCTTTTAGAGGAACTAACTTAGCTTTACGTTGGATTACAAAATTTTCAAGGGAGCGATCTGGTAAAACTATGGCAATGAAATTGGCGAATGAATTAATGGATTCTGCTAATGAAACAGGAAACTCGATAAGAAAAAGAGAAGAAACTCATCGGATGGCTGAAGCTAATAAAGCATTTGCACATTATAGATTTTAAAATTCTTTAAAAAATTCAAAAGCAATGAGACTGTATAATAACTAGAAACATTTTCAGGTAAATATAATATGGCAAGAGCTAAATTTGAGAGATCCAAACCACATGTAAATATTGGGACAATTGGTCACGTAGATCACGGTAAAACAACTTTAACAGCTGCAATATCCGCCACTTTAGCAAGTTATACAGGAATCACAAAAAAATTTGATGAGATTGATTCTGCACCAGAAGAAAGAGCTCGTGGTATTACCATAAATACAGCTCATATAGAATATGAAACAGATAAAAGACATTATGCTCATGTGGATTGCCCAGGTCATGCTGACTATGTAAAAAATATGATTACAGGAGCTGCACAAATGGATGGAGCAATTTTAGTATGTTCTGCAGCAGATGGACCCATGCCACAAACTCGTGAACATATTCTTCTTGCTAAACAAGTTGGGGTACCTCATATAGTTGTGTTTTTAAACAAAGCAGATATGGTCGATGATGCTGAATTACTAGAGCTTGTCCAATTAGAAGTTCAAGAATTATTGTCAAAATATGATTTCCCAGGGGATGAAATACCGTTTGTGTCTGGCTCTGCTTTACTTGCATTGGAAGCATTAACTAGTAATCCAAAAATCACACGTGGTCAAGATAAGTGGGTAGATACGATTTATAGCTTGATGGATAAAGTTGATTCTTATATCCCTACCCCTGAGAGAGAGGTTGATAAAAGCTTTTTAATGGCAGTCGAAGATGTTTTTTCTATTACAGGTAGAGGAACAGTTGCAACTGGAAGAGTCGAACGTGGACAAGTGAAAGTAGGAGATACTATTGAAATAGTAGGTCTACGTGAGACTCGCAATACAACAATTACAGGCTTAGAAATGTTCCAAAAAAGCTTAGAGGAGGCATTGGCTGGTGATAATGTAGGAATACTTCTTCGAGGTATTCAAAAAGTAGATATTGAAAGAGGTATGGTTCTATCAAAACCTGGATCTATTACCCCTCATACAAAGTTTGAAGGTGAAGTGTATGTTTTAACTAAAGAAGAAGGTGGGCGCCACACTCCATTTTTCACAGGATATCGACCTCAATTTTATGTTCGTACAACTGATGTTACAGGAACGATTACACAGTTTACAAGCGATGATGGAGCCGCTGCAGAAATGGTTATGCCTGGAGATAGAATAAAAATGACAGCCCAGCTTATTCATCCTATAGCAATAGAAAAAGGGATGAGATTTGCCATTAGAGAGGGTGGTAGAACTGTGGGCGCTGGTGTGGTTTCTAAAATTTTAGAGTAAACGAATCAATCCTAGAAAAATGTCACAGCTACAACAACAAAAAATTCGAATTAGATTAAAAAGTTACGATACATCATTACTTAACCTTTCGTGTGAAAAAATTATTGATACTGCATCTAGGACAGAGTCATTGACAATGGGTCCAATACCTATACCAACAAAAAGAAAGATCTATTGCGTTCTAAGATCACCTCATGTGAATAAAGACTCTAGGGAGCACTTTGAAATTCGTACTCATAAAAGAATTATTGATGTCTACGAACCTTCATCTAAAACAATAGACTCTTTAATGAAATTAGATCTTCCTTCTGGAGTTCACATAGAAGTTAAATTATAAAAAAAAATGATATAGAAAAATTTTCTATATCATTTTTTTTTAGTACAATGATTCTTCTTGGTGTGTCATGATCGTAGCATTTGAAGTTGGATAAGCTACACAAGTTAAAACAAATCCAGCAGCAATTTGACTGTCATCTAAGAAAGACTGATCAGATTGATCTACAGTTCCAGATGCAACTTTACCTGCACAAGTCGAGCACGCACCAGCTCGACAAGAATAAGGTAAATCTACACCTTGTTCTTCAGCAGCATCAAGGATATATTGATCATCTGGACAATTGATTGTAGTGTCTACGCCAGAACCTGTTAACTTAACTTTATAAGTTGCCATTATTAATTCTCCTTAAAAATGTAACGTAATATTAATTACGTATATTAAAATTAAAATATGTATGAAGTAAAATTCTCATGTGCGCAATTTCAGTGCGGTTATGCTTCTATGTAGTTTACTACTTGAGAGTAATGTAAATACAATCAATTGTATTTATATAAAGAAATTTAGAATCTGCATTAATATACTACACGATAGTAATAAAATCAATATTGTAAAAATAATTATAACAATAACTGAGTTTCATTATATAATCTTTAGTTAGGTGAGATAAAAATTGCCAGATTAAGTAAGAAAGTTAATTAACAAACTTTAACAGAGGAGTGTAATCAATGGGGTTACCTTGGTATCGAGTGCATACAGTAGTTTTAAATGATCCAGGAAGATTAATTGCTGTTCATCTAATGCACACAGCTCTTGTGGCAGGATGGGCTGGTTCTATGGCTTTATACGAATTAGCAGTATTTGATCCATCTGATCCAGTACTTAATCCAATGTGGAGACAAGGGATGTTCGTTATGCCTTTTATGGCACGTATAGGTGTTACTGATTCTTGGGGGGGATGGAGCATTACAGGAGAAAGTATAGCTAATCCTGGATTCTGGAGTTTTGAAGGTGTAGCTTTAGCTCATATTGGTTTATCCGGACTTCTATTTCTTGCAGCTATATGGCACTGGGTATATTGGGACTTAGAGTTATTTAGAGATCCAAGAACAGGAAACCCTGCCTTAGATTTACCTAAAATTTTTGGTATTCATCTACTATTATCTGGGGTTTTATGCTTTGGATTTGGTGCTTTTCATGTTACAGGTGCATGGGGACCAGGAATTTGGGTATCTGATGCATATGGTATTACTGGTAAAGTTCAAGCAGTTGCTCCAGCTTGGGGTCCTGAAGGATTTAACCCATTTAATCCAAGTGGTGTAGCTTCACATCATATAGCAGCTGGGATTCTTGGCTTCTTGGCAGGTATTTTCCATATAGCTGTTAGACCTCCACAAAGATTGTATAGAGCTCTTCGAATGGGTAACATCGAAACAGTTTTATCTAGTAGTATTGCGGCAGTGTTCTGGTCAGCATTTGTTGTAACAGGCACTATGTGGTACGGAAGTGCAACTACTCCAATTGAATTATTTGGTCCGACTAGATATCAATGGGATAGTGGATATTTCCAACAAGAAATAGAAAGAAGAGTTGAAAATTCTCTGAATGAAGGATTATCTTTAAGTGAATCATGGTCTCGTATTCCAGATAAATTAGCCTTTTATGACTACGTAGGTAATAACCCAGCAAAAGGTGGTCTATTCCGTGCTGGTCCTATGAATAAAGGAGATGGTATTGCTGAGGCTTGGTTAGGTCATCCGATATTCCAAGATAAAGAGGGACGAGAATTAACTGTTAGAAGAATGCCTGCTTTCTTTGAAACTTTCCCAGTTATACTTGTAGACAAAGACGGTATAATTCGTGCGGATATTCCATTCAGACGAGCAGAATCTAAGTATAGCATAGAACAAGTAGGAGTTACTGTTAGTTTCTATGGTGGTAAACTAAATGGTCAAGTTTATACAGATGCCCCAACAGTTAAAAAATATGCTAGAAAAGCGCAATTAGGTGAAGTTTTAGAATTTGATCGAACTACATTAGAATCTGATGGAGTTTTCAGAAGTAGCCCACGAGGATGGTATACTTTCGGTCATGCAAACTTTGCATTACTTTTCTTCCTAGGACATTTATGGCATGGATCCAGAACTTTATTTAGAGACGTATTTAGTGGTATTGGTGCTGAAATCACTGAACAAGTTGAATTTGGTGCATTCCAAAAACTTGGTGACAGAAGTACGAAAAAACAAGGTGCAGTATAATTACTCTACCCAGTCTAACAACTAACAATATCGAAAAAAGATAAATACCATCTTATGGAAACACTAGTTTACGTTTTTTTACTTGCAGGAACTTTAGGAGTAATCTTTTTCTCAGTTTTCTTTAGAGATCCACCTAGAATTGCAAAAAAATAATCTTCTTTAAACTTATACAGGGATAGTGTAACTATCCCTGTATGTGTAACTACTTTCTAATCTTGATAAAGTCGATATTAATTAAATACCTCTTTTTCAAAACCGTACGTGAGACTTTCATCTCATACGGCTCCTTGATTGATTGAATTTTACTTAATTCAGCTTACAAATTTTTCACTTATCATCTTTTCTTGTTACAAAGAGTAGCATAAAGGTCAAAGAATTCATCACCTAGCTAATTAGAAAAATATACGATCAAACAGCAAAATATAACATACAAAATAAATTTCCACATTCTTAATAGATTCTTAGAAAATATTAATTGTATTTTGCCAATAGCTTTTTCAAATAAAAAAAACTGGATTTTAGCTTGTCTTTAGAACAGTCATCATTACACTGAAGCCAGTTGAGTAGCATGCATTTCAATTTTTTAATTTTTAAATGTGCACTAATATTTTCTCTCTTAAGTGTGTAGATTATATTTTTTTTATATTTACGCAAATAAATAAAATTTGGAGAAAGTCGAATCTTTTTATCCCTTCTATAGCCTACGTACCACCTTGAGAACGTAACACCAGATCTTAATTCTTTTATAGAAATATTAGTAGAATTTATACTTAAGCCCCTAGACTCAAGAAAATCCCGAACTATATTAAGTAGATACATTTTATTTTTCTCTTTTCTCAAAAAATAAAATATCTCATTACCATAAACATAGTGAAATCCACATTGATAGAATTGATTTGTAAATCCATTTGCATGAATAGAAGTTTTAGTTAAGTTTTCAATACCATCAAATAAAATACTAGGAAAGAGAGAACTTAAACTATCTTTACTATAACTTGACTCCAGTGCGCGTTTTTTTATTGCTCTGTAAATCCCCAATTTATATTGGGACGGAAACCATAAACGTGACATTAGAATATTAAAATTTATACTAGTCAAATAACTATTAAGAACAACTTTTAAAATCACTTGATCTCTGAGACGCATTAGATTAACAAACTTTTGAAGGGTGGTTTTCTGTGAACCAGTTTGCCATTTCTTATATAATTTAATAAAATTATTCACACATGTAGGTTCAATTGTAAATTTCCAAACATATTCAATAACTTTATTTTTTAAAAAAGATATGTTAAAAAACGCTCTGGAATTATTCAATTTAGAAGAAGATTTGGAAGATCTATATCTCCAATTTCTAATTCCATAATAACTTTGTTCCACTAATGAAAATTTTTTATCCTCTGATAAAAACAAACCTTTATCTCTGAACGCTTCAGATATACTTCTAACAGCTAAATAATGCAGTGACTTACTTTTAATTAAGAGCTTTTGTAATCTTCTAACAAGTCTAGGTTTATTGTTTTGCTTTGCTTTGTAAATTTCACATTGTAGGCGAAAAGATTTTTTTTGAAATTTTTGCCAAGGTAAATCTTTCCAGGAAATACTAATAATGTCTTCTTCCATACTCTAAAATGTAAAGCTTACTATATCAATCTGTAGGGAACTACCCCTCATCCTACCTAATCTTAAATTAATAAGATTATTTTTATTCGTTCCATGATTAGATTAGTTTGTTAATTTAGCTACGGTCCAATATGCCCACTTAATTCTTAGGGAGGCATTTGCCATCATGAAAGCAATGCAAGAAATACTAAGTTTTATACAAAAATGAATTTTGTAGATTCGAATTAGACATTTTTTCCGGATGTAGCATATTAACCTACGATACCCCAGTGTACGCAATTACGTTCTGATTAGGTTGTGTTCCCCAGCTATCACTAAAGATGTAGTCTTTTGTGTGGGCACTTTCGCATTAACTTCTCCCTTAAATAATAGGACTTAGTATTTCTACCTCACCTATATCCAACCATAGTTATGAAAAATTAAACTTCCATCCCAATTTATATGACAATAACATTTTAGTTGAGAACGAATCGCACCATGATCTTCGAATGGATCTCGCAGATCTTTCGATCCTGGACCAAATGCTGTATACATTGAATATCCAGTTACACCCAGAAGTAGACTAGCTATAAAAATAATAAGAACTGTTGCAGTTTCCATAATACATCTAACATTGAAATCAGTTATTTTTTATAATACTATTAGTATAGTACTGTAAAAACAAAAAATTTCGCTACTAAGTATACAATGGCATTAAGAACAAGATTAGGTGAACTTCTAAGACCTCTTAACTCTGAGTACGGTAAAGTTTCCCCTGGTTGGGGTACTACTCCAATCATGGGCTTCGTCATGTTGTTATTTTTTGTGTTCTTATTGATTATTCTACAGATTTATAATTCTTCTTTAATCATAGAGAACGTAGATGTTGACTGGGCAAGTCTTGGCAGTTAAAAACTTCTATAACCACTAAAAATTACACATAAAATCAAAATAGTTCGAGGTGAAGGATAATTGTTTTTCATACTATTATCCTTTATCTCGAACTATTTTGATTTTACAACTTCCACTACTTCATCTAAAGAGAAATTATTTGTATTTACACCACTATAGCTAACTTTTTCAAATCTAACTACAACTGGATATCTAATTCCACTGGTATCAATAGTTGCTACAGTTCCAATATCTTGATACCAATAAGATTCTTTTCTTAAAATTCTTACTTGCGAACCTCTTTTAACCATACTTACCCCGTTGTAATGTCTTTTTCTCACTATAATTTACATTAAAAAAATAAAAAAAAATTTACTTTAAGTTTTATAACCAAATTTTTACCACTTTCTTACTAAAATTTCACATCTACATAGTTCAGAACAAATCAGAATAAAAAGAACAACACTTTTAGTCATGAAATTGTTAGGATAAAAACTATACTCACACACATAAATTTAATTGAAATGAAAATCTCTTGGAAAAATATATTTCTCTGGTCTTTACCAGCTCTTGTCATCTTGTTTTTTATATGGCAGGGATTTAGTAATTCAAATAGTTCAGATTTTGGAAAAAATGTAGCAAGTTCTCGCATGACATATGGTAGATTTCTGGAATATCTTGACATGGGATGGATAAAACGAGTTGACTTATATGATGATGGACACACGGGAATAGTAGAAGCAATCGGACCTGAATTGGGAAATCGAATCCAAAGGATTAGAGTTGAGTTACCAAATACAGCCCCAGAGTTAATTACAAAACTGCGTAAAGCAAATGTAGATATTGATGCACACCCAATAAGTGATAATTCTTCTACTTGGGGTATACTTGGCAATTTATTATTTCCACTTCTACTAATTGGAGGATTAGCGTTTCTTTTCAGAAGATCAAATAATATGCAGGGCGGACCAGGCCAGGCAATGAATTTTGGCAAATCAAAAGCTCGGTTTTCAATGGAAGCAAAAACAGGGATCACATTTGATGATGTTGCTGGAGTAGACGAAGCGAAAGAAGAATTTCAAGAAGTTGTTTCTTTTCTAAAGAGACCCGAACGATTC
>Ga0247722_10000313_pt1 | contig 31066 bp, 26 predicted proteins | sample MSEWelMarce3H_FC_FD_189094 | JGI IMG/M metagenome (GOLD analysis project Ga0247722, IMG submission 189094) | Subsurface sediment microbial communities from gas well in West Virginia, United States - MSEEL Well Study Marcellus 3H_FC | ecosystem: Environmental > Terrestrial > Deep subsurface >... | reverse complement strand
CCTTTAATCAACCGCATAATCGAATTATTTTTCCAAGTAGCTATTTAGCTTTACCTTTGGTCATGGCTAACCCCATTGCTAGTCAATTAGCGATGAGTCAATGTGAACAAGAACTACAGCGTTTTGGTTTAGATAAGCCTTTTGTGGCACAAGTGAAAGCCTTAATGTTTGACGAAAAACACGGTTTTTCTACCTTAGAACAGGTTGCCCAACGTTTACATATGTCCGAGCGTACCTTAAAACGCCAATTAGCCAAATATGAACTCACTTATACCGATTTAGTTGAAGAAGCGCGTAAACAAAAAGCCTTAGATTTATTAGCAGATAGCAGTCAAAGTCTTGAAGATATTTCGGAGTATTTAGGCTATTCAGATATGGCCAATTTTACCCGTGCCTTTAAACGCTGGACAGAGCAAACTCCCACCGCATACCGAAAAAGCCTAGCAAAATAGTCAGTTAATCTAAGCACAAAAAACCACTAAGTAAATGTAAAATTTACTTATATAACAATAGGATAAAACACAAAAAATACCGCTAGACGTGGCTTATAAAAGGGCATATTATCAAAAGATAAACCATATATTTTATGTGGTTTTTAATCGCTCTTATTCACGTTTAGGATTAGATTTATGATTATTGAAGTCACAGGTGACATTCTGTTAACTAAGGCTCAAGTGGTTGCTCATGGCATTGCTCCTAATGATGATTTTGGTCAAGGTTTAGCATTATCATTACGCGAACAATGGCCAAGTTTATACAAAGATTTTCGTCACTATTGCCAAACACAACATCCTAAAGAAGGAACAATTTGGTCATGGATGGCTTCTGACGGCAAAATTATTGTCAATTTATTTACCCAAGAAGGCGCGTACAATCACGGCCAAAAAGCAGGAAAAGCTAGCACACCTAATGTCAACCATACATTACGTGAGCTGCATAAGTTTTTAGTTAGCGAAAATGCCAGCAGTGTTGCCTTACCACGTTTAGCAACAGGCGTAGGCGGTTTGTCGTGGGACGAGGTTTATCCACTGATTCAACAACACTTAGGCACTTTAGACATTCCTGTCTATCTTTATACGACCTATCACAAAGGCCAAGTTGCCGCTGAAGCTTAGTCATTAACTTGGCTAAGTCATAAGAGCCTAGGTAGTGCTATGCCTAGGTTCTTTTTTTGTCAAAAAATTCAGACTTGGCTTATGAGTATCTAAGTGCTACTCTCACAACAAATACAAAAAGATAAGACTTACGCGGTTATCGTTTATTTGCTTCCCTCACCCCTAGAGCCAGACTGAAGATAACCATGCGAATAGCGATAAAACACTTAAGTCTGGAGATAATTATTTATGCTTCTACAAAAGAGCCGTTGTTATTTTCTTGCCGCAACCTTAGTTGTTTCGGCTAATACTTATGCTGATATTGATGATTTACGCGACAAAGCATCTACTGAATGGTCTTTGATTAAACACGATAAAAAACGTCAAATTAAAGCCTTTGACAAAAAAGAGTATGGTAATCGTTTACGCTCTTTTAAGTTAGATGTGGTCATTGATGCGCCGCTAGAAACAGTGGCGCGGGTGTATTACGACATCGAAAACTATCACAAATGGTTTTGGCAAGTGACGAATCCCAAACTGTTAAAACGCGTATCTGATACCGAGTTTTATTATTATTTACAACATGGTGCGCCTGTTGGCTTACCCGACCGAGACGTGATTATTCACGCACAAATTGTGCCTTACTCGCGTAATCATCCTTATATTGAATTTAAACTCAAAGCAATACCTGATTTTATACCCGAAAAACCGCCGTTAGTACGCATGATAGCGGAAGATATGATTATTAAGTGGACTCCGATTGATAAAAATACCACACGTTTAGAGACCGAAGGCTATATTGATCCAGGTGGAGTGATTCCTTCTTGGGCAATTACCGCCGTACAGCGTCAGGCTCCTTATTATACTATGTTAGGACTACAACGGATGGTACAGTTACCGCAGTATCTTAGCCCTAATACACCATCACCTTTTAAAGTATCGGAATAGTTTTTATTGAGCTAACAAACCACGCACCTGTTTAGACACATAGTCTTTATAGTTATACACAGAAAACGGTATAGGTTCTTTAGATTGAGTATATTCTTCTTTTTTGACCATTCTTAACGAACCTAATGCCACACTATAAGGCGCGCTGTGTTGCACAAAATTAGCTGCCCATGAGGGAACATTACCACCAGGGTCTACATAACCCTCTGCCTCAACAAAAATATCGCCGCTTTCTAAAGGGGTAAATCTAAACTGTAAGTCTTCGGCCACCATGCGTACTAAGGGTGGTTTGGGCGGAATAAAGTCTGGAACGGCTTCTACTTTTAAAATCATAAAATTGCGGGTAGCCGTTTGCAATTCAACGGTCGCATGTAAGATAACGTCTCTATCGGGCAAACCTGCGGGTGCTTTATGCACTAAATATAAATAATATTCGGTAGGTGATACTTTTTTGAGCAACTTTGACTCTAATACTTGCCAATACCATTTATGATAATTATCAAAATCTAATAAAAAACGTACTAAAGTCTCAGGTTTGGTGTCTTTCATCATTACTGTCGCTTTAAACGAACGATAACGCTTGCCATCCTCTAAACGCGCATACGTTTTAATTTGACGCATTCGGTCATTTTTAACTAATGTCCATTGATTCGACAACTTCATTTGCAGTTGATCTAACTCGTTATCGTCATCGCGGGCATGGACGGTATTGACACAGAGCGATAAAGCACAAAGCGTGAGTAGCGTTTTTTTAAACCACATTATTTGTCGTATCCTCATGTTTTTATTTTGTCTGTTGTTTCAATAATAAACGAAATTCCAGATATAAAACTGATTTAAAACGCCATTTTTGCTTTTATGACTTACGCATTTCACCTAAATTAGCGCGTTTTGTGAACTAAAAATCGTTAAAAACGATTGTTTAGTGAACAAATAAGCGATAACCGCGTAAGTCCTAAGAAAGTCAAAAGCCCATGACAGAGCATGGGCTTTTTTTAGACATTGAGCAAAATTACTCTAAAAAATCCACATTCAACAGAGTTTTGCCACGTGGTTGATTAACTAAGATCGACTGACCATTGATGTCTGCTCTAATTTCCGCGCTGTAAGCTAAGGCTACTTCATCCACTTTAGCCGCATTTTGCTCGCCTGCCGATACATCTTCAAAAGCAATCGCTAACACATTGGCTGTCCCTGCTGGCTTCAATCCTAATGAACTAATCGGGAAATAATCTGGGTTAGTATTCATCCACATATCACGAATTGCTCGTCCCCAAAAACCATTATCCAACCAACCTTCGCCACTCAACCAACGACCAATCAATTGACCATTTAAAAATATCGTTGCCTTAACCCGCTCGCCTTTAAAACGTAGCGATAATGGTGCGCTCAAACTGTTGCTATCGGGTAATTGAGCCGCGTCAAACTTGGTACGATACCAACGTACTTCACCTTTGGCTAAATTCATCGGTAACGTGGCAGTTTGCCATGTGCTGTCACTGTAAGTGTTATTCATTAAGCCAATACGCTCACCATTTAACTCAGCACGAACAGACCAATTGGTTAAATTAGTGCCACCTAAACGCGCTGTGCCATACAAGCCTTTTAAACTATCAAAACCTAAAGCGGGCATTTTCATGTTAGTAGCGGCTAAAGTACCGCGTGGCCACATAAAACTGCCATGTCCCCAAACTTCGGTGCGGAAAGCAATAACATTTTTGCCTTGTTTTAAGTAGGGACGTAACGAAGGAAATTTATATTTGCTATTCCATGAGTCAGAGTCCAATTCTGTACCTAAAGGCAACTGGGTGCTGAGATACGTACCATTAACATAAATCCCGACAATATCACTGGCATGTTCAATATACAGTGAGGTGTCTTCCCACCAGTAAGGCGCGTGGTCAAAATTCAACTCAGTGCGATACCATGCGTGACCACTATAAATACCTTTGCTTTCTAAGGCTTGTGGCTGACCTGTCCATTTTGTCCATGTGCTATCGTTGTAGTCTAGTTTGGCTTCGGCCATATCACTCGCCACTTTGCCCAACATTAAACTAGGTAAACTTGGTAAAGCAGGCACAGTTTGTGGTTTAACAAAGGTCACGCTTTGGGTTTGGCTATTCCATGCACTACTCACCGCTAAGTTACGCAATTGCAAACGGCGTGGCGACATCACAAATAATGGACGGCTTTTGCTATCGTTTTCAGCCGCCAGTTGTAAGTTATACAGTGAAGAAACGCCTGTTTCTTTCAACATTTCTAAACCCGCAACGACAATATCTTGGCCATTGGCTTTGCTAAACCAAAAACGCCCTGCTTCTTCGGTAGTCGTCACAACCACGCGCACCAAACGACCACTTTCGGCACGAACCACTAATTCTAAGTGTGGTGTATGACTATAAGTAACGGCTAAACGTGCTGCATTTTGCTCGGCAACGCTAATGCCATTATCACGGGTAACAATGGTTGCGCCTGCACCTAAACCATCTAGCACCAACTCACCTTGCGTGTTAGCGACACCATGTACAATCACTAAAGCATCGCCGTTGTAATTGCGCGAGGTTAATAATTCACTGCTTGTCCATGCTACGTTGCCCGCACCATTAGTGAGTGGTAAGTCTTTCACCAAAATCATCGCGTAATCTTTAGAAGCAACACCTGCTTCTGGATTCGTTGGCACAGTCATTGGCGCGTATTTCGGTAGGGTTTCGCCGTTTAAACTCACACCATTTAAGGGAATATTTTGTGGCAAACCTGATTGATTGACCAAACCGATAAAACGAGTACCTTGTGTACCTTGTAACCAATAATTGACTTTGACGTTATTGGGTTCACGCGCACCAATTTCACTATTAGCAACCATTAAACCTGTTTTTTGTGCCGTACCTGCACTTGCAAAAAATGGCTCAACCGCATCAAAAAATAAATTATCACGGCGGAAAGCATGGAACGAAGGACGTAACAAACCTGATGGTGAAATCGGCCCGTAATAATCGACAACACCATGAAAATAACCCACTTGCGGCGAGACAAAACCATTCAGAATGTTGTTAACAGAACTAAAATCAAAGGCGTTATCAACACTGCGAGTATTTAAAACAATCGCATTACGATAACCTGGTGTCATCATACCCACGGCATTAAAGGCAAACGCTGCATCTAAGCCACCCAAAAATAAACGTTTGATTTTGACAGGGTCACGGTCAGTTTCGGTAGTGCCACTCGGCATATTGGCATACACGCCACCATGATTACTGCTGTGCATATCGGTTAATAAATCGACAGCCGTTTTTTCGGGATAATCACCACCTAAGCCGTTGTAAATGTTGGGGACAGGCACGACACCTGCCACATCGCCTGTTGCGGAGGCTTTGCCATCACCTGGGCAAGTCGTAATAGGCACAGTAATACCGTCATTGCGGACAATATCACGCAAGGCGGTAAAATAAGCATTTGGATTAAAGCTTTGTAATAAACCACGCTCTGGGCCACCTTGATAGCCAAATAATTTATCGGCTTCATGGAATGGTTGAAACCAGTTATATTCATTTTCTACCGAATACAACACAATTGGCCCACCACGGTCAGCAAACAAATCACGCACTTCGGCATTGACACGGCGTAAGTATTTACCCACATAGTTTAAATAGTCAGGGTCGTGGGTACGCAAATTAGGCTTGCCATCGGCAGCAATATCTTTTTTGGTCGATTTGGCCATTAACCATGCAGGCACACCGCCACCGTCCATTTCGTTAGTAATGTACGGGCCGGGACGAAAATAAACGTACAAACCCAACTCTTTACACAGTAATAAAAATTGACGCAAATTCGGTGTATTAAAATTAAACTGCCCTTCACGCGGTTCAACCGTATTCCACGCCACATACAAATCAACGGTATTAAAACCTGCACCTTTGAATTTTTCTAAACGGTCACGCCATTCACTGCTCGGAATACGAAACCATTGCACCGTGCCGCCACGCAACAAACGATATTCGCCATCAATCATAAAACCTTTGGCATCCATACTCACTGTGTAAGGCTGTCCATTGGCCAATGTTGCATGAGCAGAACCTACGCCCATAATTACCAAAGCGATTGCTGCGCTTAAACACGTTTTTTTCATTTGCTATGTACCCTACAAGATGAAGTCGAAATTGCGTCACCAAATTTTGTAGGACAATCTTACGTTGCAACAAAGATTGATGATTGATAAATTCTGTCAATTATTAGCTAAATGGTGTCATTAGTTAAAAAGTTGGCGTTTAATATCAAGAAATAATTAAAATACATCTGTATATACAAACGTATATACCCAAGTTGGGAAACAGCGTGTTGGTGATTAAATGACTACTAGATTGCCTTTAAAAAGCGTATGGTTGTATTTGTCATCCAAAAACTTATCACCATGAGCGCATATCATGACCAGCACCATTACACCCGCCTTATTTATTGGTCACGGCTCACCCGAAAATGTGGTCTTGGACAATCGCTTCACCCGTCACTTACAATATTGTGGGCAGCAATTAGTTAAACCAAAAGCGATTTTAATGATTTCTGCCCATTGGCTAACCCACGGCACCTTCATCACGACAGCCTCACATCCTAAACAAGTATTTGATTTTTATGGTTTTGCTAAAAACTTATATCAAGTCAACTATCAAGCAAAAACAAGTCATTCCTTAGTTGAGCAATTATTGGGCTTAAAGATTGGTATTATTGATGATGAGCAAGCAGGTTTTGACCACGGCACATGGACGATACTCAAACATCTTTTTCCACAAGCCGATGTGCCTGTGGTGCAACTGAGTTTAAATAGTCAATTTAATCGTCAACAGCATTTAGCCTTTGCTCAAAAACTCCAAGCATTACGTAGCGCAGGGGTAATGATTATTGGCAGTGGGAATGTGGTACATAATTTACGTCTGTTAAATTGGCAACAACGAGAACAAGGGGCTAATTGGGCAAAAACCTTTGATTTGCAAATTAAAACTGCATTAAATAACCATGATACGGCTTTTTTAAGCCAAGAAAACGCGACTATGAGTGCGGAAGCCAAATTAGCTATTCCAACCGAAGAGCATTACTGGCCATTGTTATATATTGAGGGCGTGCGTACCGCCCTTGATAACATGACATGGATTGATGAGGGTTATGAATATGGTAGCATTAGCCTACGCAGTTATTTATTGAGTGCATCTACAAATATTTTAACAAACAGTTTTTGAGGGTTTGAAACGCCAACGGTTTACTTAAAAAGTCATTCATTCCAGCTTCTAAACAATGTTGTTGTTGTTCGGGCTGGACATGCGCTGTTAAGGCAATCACACACACGGCGCGTAGCTGTTGCTGGTGTTCAAAATCACGGATTTTTTGGGTGGTAATGTAGCCATCTTGCTCGGGCATTTCACAATCCATCAATATCGCGTCATAAGCTAAGGGTTGTTCTTGATACATGGCAAAAGCTTCTTTGCCATTACTGGCCACGTCAATTGCCAACTCTAGTTTTTCTAACATCGCCACAAGCACCATTTGATTAACCATATAATCATCCGCCAACAAAATCCGCTTCCCTGCAAAACCAGAAGGCAATTCTAAACTCGGTTGATATTGATGTTGATTGCCTTGTGCTTGCGGTATAACTCGTAAAATGGCATCACGGACAGGCATGACCGAATGAGGCTTGGTCATTGCCCACGCAATATTGGCCGCTTCTAATTGTTGTTTTGACGCTTGATGATGTAATGAGGTGAGTAAAATACAGCGTACTGTCTGCAATAAAGGCTCGGCGGCAACCTGTTGAGCAATCTCTAAAGCCTCAATATGCGCCAATTCACTATCTAAAATTAACACTTGATAGGGGCGATAAATTTGCTGGGCTTTACGCATCAATAACAAGGCATATTCACCATCATGGATAACATCTATGTGCATTCCCCACAATTGCGCTTGTTGCACCATGCGCCGCCCAAACTCATAAGAGTTATCCACCAATAACACCCGCAAACCTTTTAATAACGAGAGGCTTTGCTGATGTTGTTGAGCAAATTCGGCACTTGCTGCTATATAAGGTAAGACAAGGGTAAACGTTGTCCCTTTGCCTAATTCACTTTGCAAAGCAATTTGACCGTTCATCAATTGTGCTAATTTTTTACTAATACTTAAACCCAATCCTGTACCACCAAACTGACGACTGGTAGCACTATGTGCTTGGGTAAATACATCAAATAAACGCTGTTGTTGACTTGGGCTAATGCCAATCCCTGTATCACTGACATCAATATACAACCACTGATGTGATTCTTGAGGCTTGCTATAAACCCGCACCATAATTTGCCCCTCGTGAGTAAACTTAAAAGCATTACTCAGTAAATTGAGCAAAATTTGTTTTAAACGAGTAGGATCAGTGCGTAAAGTAGTGGCAGTGTGCGGTTCAACCGATAACAAAAACTCCAGTCCTTTTTGTTCGGCTACTAAAGAAAAAATAGTCGCTGATTCGGCTAAAATCTCCTCAATATCTACATCAATCAGCTCAATATCCATTTTGCCTGCTTCAATTTTTGAGTAGTCCAAAATATCATTGATAATACTTAATAAGGCTTTACCCGAAGCATAAATTACCTGTACATACTGCTGTTGTTGCAGAGTCATTTCGGTATCTTTTAACAATTCAGCCATGCCTAAAACCCCATTCATGGGGGTGCGTATTTCGTGGCTCATATTGGCTAAAAATAGACTTTTGGCGATATTAGCCTTGTCAGCTTCAGCACGCGCTATTTCTAATTGTTGATTACGTTTAAGTAATACTTGAGTTTGTTCGCCAATAGTCAGCTCTAAATACTGACGGCGACCCGTACTAACTAAGGTGTAACTCACAGCGAGACTGGTACTTAACAAACCAATAATTAACACCATCCACGTTAACCATGATTGATAACTGGCTAATTGTTTCTCGGCTGGCCAAATATCAATCAACCATTCACGCTGACCAATATTTAAATAAGATCGATAATACATCCTCATATCAGTTACTTTTTTGAGGGTACTGACACTGGGTTCTTGACCATATAAAGTTTGACCCGTTGCCTTGTCCTTAACCCAAATATGATACGACTTACCAACCGCTTGTTGGTGCATTTGACTTAATAACAGCTCATGTTTTAGCACTAATCCAACAAAGCCTTGTACTGACTGCCATGTTTTGGCTGTGGCTTTTGGATGATAGACAGGAACATATAGCACTGATGCCGATGGATGATGACTAAGCTGTGCCAATTTAATCGGGGCAGATAAAGTAACTTTGCCCGAATTGGCCGCCTGCTGTAACAATTGTGCATTATTAGTATTAGTTTGAATATCAAAAGCAAACATCTGTTGATTGCCTTGCCAAGGCTCTAAATAAACTAAGGGAAAATACAGTTCACGCTGCGCCGCATTGATGAGCAAAATATCGCGTTGTGTCCCCCCTTTTTCTAAAATTTCTATTTTGCGTCCTAATAATAATGATTGTTGTTGCTGCCATTGCTCGCGCTCTGACCACAAGACTTTGGGAGCCCACTCCACGACTTGCACTTCGGGATATTTCCCTAACCATGAATCAACAAAATGATGAAACTCTTTGGCAGTAACGACTTCACTGCCTTCAAAAAAACCGCGCGCAAATAAAGCAAAGTTTTCGTAATCTTGTAAACCTTGTTGTAGTTGATTGATAGCTTGTTGATTACGGCTTTCAAACTCAGCTAAACGGTCTTTTTGTTCTAAAGCAACTGCTAATAAAAATATCAATGCTGACATGACAAAGGCACTGGCTGACACCAATGCCACAATCATCACCCGTAAATGACGATACAAGGGTCGAGGCAAGCCCATCACCAACAACAAAGGCGCAAAAACTAATACGCCAATACTGTCACCAACCCACCATATAAACCAACTTTGTGCCAGCAAGCTTTTACCAATCACTCCCGCAGTGTATAAAATGCTCACACTCCATGTCGCATTGATGAGTGTAGCGATGATGCCACCCAAAGCTAATACTTTTAATACCACTAATGAGCTATCCAAAGCAGTAGGAAAACCGACATAGCGTTTAATCAACCACGCCCCTGCCCATGCTTGACAGGCCGCGCCCAAACCTACAGCCAAAGGAATCAACCAATCGACAGCAAAAATACTGCTATCTAGTACTTTAGCCAACTCAAAAAGATTAACCAAAAACGAACCCAATACCACGCCCACCAACAAACGTGAGCCAAATAATAAAACCCATGCTAAAGCAATACCCGAGGCAGGCCAAACTATAGTGGCAAAACTAGGCGCAGCCGCTAAGGCCAAGCCAATATGACCTGTCATAAAATAGGCCAAAGCCAGTAATAAATTACCAATCAGTGGATGTTGGGCTAATAAGCCGAAGGGAGTTAATGCGTACTTGTTATCCATTATGAGTCAAATATCCTTGTTAATCCTTAAAACTGCCTCATTACTGGTTATATAGCGCGAAGAGAGAACCATTTTGCTCACTCAGTTTATACTTTATACGATTTTATTATAGTTAAGTTTCATATTTTGTTGTGGTGTGTCGCTAAAAACTGAGCCAATGCCTGAGTCACTACTTCAGGCGTTTCTATTGTTGAGCTATGTCCTGCATGGGGAATCACGACTAATTGACTATTTTTAATGGCCGTATTCATCCGCCGAGATTTGGCAGGAATGGTAGCAATATCTTCATCACCGACAATAATCAATGTAGGCGTGTTGATAGAGGGCAAATATTGATAAACGCCTTGTCGTGAAAATACACCCTCAATCGCTCTAGCAATGTTGATTTTGTCGTTTTGTAATAAACGGCGGCGCATCTCAGCACGTTGGCTTTTGCGTGCAGGGTCGGTAAGAAAAGTTTTGCCAAACATGATGTTCATCGCTTGTGGCGCAACAACTCTCATACCAAAAATGCGGGCGATTTTGGGCAGAATTTTGTATTTCAGCAGGTTTTCTTTAGGTTCTGGGTCGGCAGAGGTTTCGAGTAAACTTAAAGACAATAACCATTCGGGATGATGAATCGCCAAACGCATACCAACAAAACCACCCATCGACAAGCCAACAAAATGCACAGGTTTACCGACTAACTGCTTAATAAGTGCTAAGGCATCTTGTGCGAGAGTATCCATATCATAGCCCGTTGCTGTCGCTTGGGATTGACCTTGTCCGCGAAAATCAAAAGTAATACAACGATAACGGTCTTTAAGCGCGGCGACTTGCGCCTCATACATTTGCCCACTCCATAATAAACCATGAGCAAAGACAATGGTTTCCTCACCGTTGCCGTGTTCTTGGTAATAAATAGCCGCACCGTTGAGCATAATATGTGGCATAAATAACTCCTGCTTGATAACTCCCTCTCCCTGAGGGTGAGGGAGTAAAACACTACAGCCGTAACAATCACCCAATCAAATAACCACCATCCACATTCAAACACACACCTGTTGTATAACTCGCCGCAGGAGACACCAAATACAACACCGCCCCTGCCATTTCTTCGGGTTGCGCGATACGGCGCATCGGTACATGACTCAGCACTTGCTCCATAATCTGCACATTTTTGGTTAAGGCGGAGGCAAATTTAGTGTCGGTAAAGCCCGGCAGTAAAGCGTTGACGCGCACGCCCATACTGGCACACTCTTTGGCAAACGCTTGAGTCATCGACATGACGGAGGCTTTAGTAATGGAATAAATCCCTTGAAATAACCCCGGAATCACACCGTTAACCGAAGCGACATTCACAATCGCACCGCCACCGTGTTTTGCCATTAACTTTGCACCCAACGATGACATAAAGAAATAACCACGAATGTTCACATCCACTGTTTTTTGGAATGCGCCAATATCGGTATCAACAATAGAACCAAAATGCGGATTAGTCGCGGCATTATTCACCAGAATATCTAAACGCCCATGTTTGGCTTCAATTGCAGCAAAAACACCTTCAATTTGTGTCATTTCCCCAATATGACAGGCCATGGCTTCGGCTGAACCGCCTTCGGCGATAATGCCATCGACTACTAACTGACAGCCATCTATTTTTCGGCTAGAGACAATGACGTGTGCGCCATGTTCTGCGAGTAGTTGGGCAATCGCTTCGCCAATGCCTCGGCTTGCACCTGTCACTAGGGCAATTTTTCCTGTTAAGTCAAAGGTGCTTGGTTTTTTCATGTTGTTGTACTCTGGATAATTCAGTCGTTAATTTACAAACTGATTACACCTTAAGTTTTTGCCATAACGAAGCCATTGGGTCAAAAGCCACTTCGTCCACAGCACTATATTCAAATTGATTTAAACTTTGTGTCGCTAACACCAATTTGGTTAATTGAATATCCATCTCTTGACCCGATTGCTTAACACGCACCATCGCGCCCACTGACAACCCTGCATTTAAGGTCATTAAGGTTGCTGGTTGTTCCCAAGAGGGCATTTCGGGAATCAAAAAGCCACGCATATAATCACTGCTCGGTTTATTATTTTTGAGCAAACAAACACCACATGGATTAGGTTGTGCTGCTAAAATTTCGATACCTATCTCAATAGTTTTATCGGATTTTTGTTGTATCCAATGTAATACGCCTACCCCCCAATCTTCGCCGCGTTCAGCACTTAACGCAATTGCTTCGCCCACTCGTAAACTTGACGGAGGCGACTCTGACCATATCAATCTTTGTCCTGCGGGCGAGCGGTCTTTGGCTTTTAAGCGATACGGTAAATAGGTCATATTAGGTAAAGACCTTAATGCGGACTGCTCATCTGCTTGCTCTTGCTCATTAGTAATAGAGTCCACCGCACCATAACAAATTTGCCACGCATCAATCCGCTCTTCGGGAACTTTTTCTTCTTCTAAACCAAATAAAAACTTAGGCTGCTCAATTTCTTCCTGTTTTTGCTCGCCTTGTACCAGTATTTTAAACGGTGTTTGATGACTAATATAATAGTGTGCTGCCGACATCCCAACACTCAATAACACGGCTTTATCAACAGGACGGCGCACAAACATTCTATCTTTAGCCTCGCGCCATACTGTCAACAAGTGCATCAACAAATGTCGTGGCAGAATCAAACTCTCTTCAGACAAACATTGTTGTAAATAGCTCACCAGTCGCTCACTTTGGATGTACCAACTGTCGTAAGCGGTGGCAATTAAATGATGATAACGAGGTGGCGTGTCATCACGATTACACACCAATAAACTTGCGGTAGCTTCGTTATTGAGTTGTAAGAAAGCTGCCCATTGGTAGCTATACTGATACAGTGTTTCTATTTCATTAGGACGTAATTTGTTGACTTGGCTGCTCGCCAACAACACTGTAGCTAAATACGCTTGTTTAACGGTAATAAAGGTTTTGTTATCGTGTGCCGCTTTTAATAATTGCAACTCAAACAAACCATTAAGTTGCGCCAAACGTGCCAAATTATGAATATCCGACCATAAGCCTACAGGTGCTAATTCGTATTGCCGATAACAATCCAATAAAACTTGTTGAGCTTGTGCTATAAATCTTTGTACGGCAGTCGCTGCTATCGTTTGTCCTGCTTTACGCCCCAAATCTAAAAAGCCCATTTTTCCTTTGAGCTTTTCGAGCATGTTAATAAAAACAATTTTATAGTTAAGCGCAACATGATGGCGCAAGGTTTGAGCTAAGGCTAAAGTACGCCGCCCTTGTATGGGTAATAATAACGATTGATTGAGATAATGCTTTTCTAAAGCAACAATTAAGGTATGAGCCGCAGGTTGTAAAATTTCTATCAGTTCAAAACGCAGCTCGGTATCAATATCCAAGACACTTAATTCGGTTACCGTTTGATACAACTGTTTACCACATTCTAAAGGCGACATAACAGGCAATTGTTGTACCCACAACTGCATTTGTGCTTTGGTATGGCGCACCAAACTTAAATTGGTGCGATTAGGTTTAGGCAAATTTGCCTCAAAGTGATAAGTCATCATAAGTTACATTCGATATGAGTCGAGCAGTGCATTATCATTTTTAAAACATCGTAGTCCAAAATTTAGACTTTGAGTTGATGTTCTGATTTTTCTTATTTATACATTATAATGTGTTCGAGGTCACACTTTAAGCGCGTAAACGGCAGAATTAACAGATAATCATTAAACAACGGCTGCTGTTTGGGCAAAAGCTCCCTCTCCTAACAGGAGAGGGAACTTTATCGCTAAAATTTTAGTTTTCTACACCATCAAAAAGATATGTAGATACCTATGCTTATGACACCGCATGACGACTCTTATAAATCAGCACGATTTCTTTAAAAAAATACAATAACATCCCTGACAAAATCGCACTCATTCCCAACGCGGTAAACAGATTAAATCGTTCACCATTGAGCCAAAAGCCCCATACTAACGCTAAGGCAGGAGTCATAAATGTAGTCAACGATACCGTTGCAGGAGCAAGCTGTTTGACTAAATAAAAATAACAAAACATCGCCACCAAAGTTGCCATAACCACACTATACAACAAGGCACTGACACTTATCCAATTAGGCATATGATTGGGCATCACATCCCAATAAAAAGGCACAACTAAACACATACCCACACAAGATAATACCAATGAACCTGTCGTTTGTGCTAAGGGATGTAAGCCTGCATTTTCTTTTTTTAGCCAAAATACGGACACAACATAACAAGCAACACCTAACAAAATGAGGATAATGCCTCGTCCTTGTGCTGACGCATGACCTGTATGGCTAAAAATCACCAACAAGCCAATAAATGCCAAAACCAAACCCAACCATTGTTCACTCCGCAACACTTGTGTTTTAAACACGCCATGCGCCAATAACCCGACCATTAACGGTGACAAGCCAAACAATAAAGAAATCAGGCTAGACGGCAAATAAGCAGCACCTAAATAGGTAAAAATCATTGCCCCAAATAAACTTAATGCCCCCGCACAATAACTACGCAATGCGCGCACGTTTAAAGGTAATACTTGGCCAATTGCCCATAAACACCCCGCCGCCAATGGTACTGCTAAGGCAAAACGTAGCGTTAATGCCCAAATCGGGTGTAACTCTTGAATACTCAACACCACCGCTAAAGGGGTTGTTGACCAAATAAATACCAATAACGCATAACGACTGACCAGTTGCGTTTGCGTGGGGTCGGTGTCCATTGTTTGCTCCTTAATTATTTTAAAATTTAAACAATAAAAAAGGCCGCATTTAGCGGCCTTTGGAAGTTCACATGACTATATCTGTTATTCCGACCGCCAAAATAGAGACGAGTGCCATGCTGCCGCAATTCGCAGCACATTTTTCACTCGGACGGAAACACAGATAAATAGATTCATGGTCGTTCGATAGTCTCTAACTCTTTTGCTCACGTCAAGTATTTTTTAAGCTAAACCGACATAAACGTGTTGTACGTCATCATCAGCATCCATCGCATCTAAAAATGCTTCTACTTCTTCGCGCTCGGCAGCACTCAAAGTGACAGGGTTTTTGGCACGATAACCCAGTTTGACCGATTGCACACTAAAACCATGCTCTGGTAAAGCATGACTGACAATATCAACATCACTCATCGCTGTATAAAACAACGCCACACCATCTTCATCAACAGGCTCAAAATCTTCCGCACCTGCTTCTATCGCTGCTACTTCAACATCGGCATTGGGCGTTGCAGGAGTCGCTTCAATCATGCCTAAGTGGTCAAAGTCCCATGCCACCGAACCCGATGCACCCAATTGCCCTTTACGAAACAACACACGCATACTGGAAATAGTACGATTGACGTTATCGGTTAAACACTCAACAATAATCGGCACTCGGTGCGGCGCAAAACCTTCGTAGGTTAGCTTTTCAAAGTTGATGCCACCATCTAACAAGCCTGCCCCTTTTTTGATGGCACGCTCTAAGGTATCACGCGGCATAGAGGCTTTTTTGGCTTGCTCAACCGCCAAACGTAAACGCGGATTCATCGCAGGGTCTGCCCCGTTACGCGCTGCGACCATGATTTCTTTTGATAATTTGCCAAAAATGCGACCTTTAGCATTAGCCGCTATTTCTTTATGTTTGGCTTTCCACTGTGCGCCCATAATAATTCTCTTTTAAAAAAACGATACCATGTATCAGTACAAATAATAGCGCAATGCTTAACACAATACTTGCACCAACAGGCGTATCCCAATAAAAGCTAGATAACAAACCGCCCGACACTGACAATACGCCCATTAATGCCGCCAATAATACCATGTGTGTTGGCGTACTCACCAAAGGCCGTGCGACTAAACTCGGCATGACCAACAACGCAGTAATCAGCAAACTCCCCACTGCTTTCATGGCCACCGTCACGACCAAAGCTAATAGTACCAACAGTAACATGCGTAACTTAATAATCGGCAAACCCTCAACCGCCGCTAAGTCTTCATCAATCGCAGCCGATAATAATTCACGCCAAAAATAGGTCACTATCGTCAAAACTAATAACAAAGCGATTGATAACACAGGTAAATCGGCAATGCCTATACTTAATAAATCACCAAACAAGTAAGCCAATAAATCAACACGCACTTCGTCCATTTGACTCATAGTGACTAAACCTGCACTTAAAGTCGTGGTTGAAACCGCCATCAATAGCGCATCAGAAGGTAATTGCCGTTTACCCAACAAATTAGCCAATACTAACGCTAATAAAACACAAACCGTCACCAAGCCGCCCCATACAGGGATATGCAGCCATAAACTTAAAGCGACACCCAACAACGTAGCATGAGATAGGCTGTCACCAAAATAGGATAACCGCCGCCATACCAGCAAACAGCCCAACGGGGCAGCAGCTAAGGCCAATAAACAGCCTGCCAACCACGCAGGCCACAATAATTCCCACATTTGTATTTACCTGTTTAAGACCAACACCCATACGCAAAAAGCAAAAAACTATCGACTATTACTACGTATATCAATCACCGCCGCTTTATGTGGCTCTTTGACACAACCATGTGCATCATGTTGATGGTCGTGATGATGACTATAGACCGCTAAACCTTGACTACCTTGTAAGCCAAATAAACGCAAATACTCAGGATGGTTACTGACAGCTTCGGGATGGCCATGACAACAAATATGGCCATTTAAACAAATCACTTTATCGGTTGCGGCCATGACCAAATGCAAATCATGCGATACCATCAAAATGCCACATTGATATTTTTGAGGTAGTCGTGCCAAGAGTTGATATAATTCATCTTGGCCTGTTAAATCAACACCTTGCATCGGCTCATCAAGCACCAACAAATCGGGCTTTTGCAACAAAGCACGCGCTAATAATACCCGTTGCCATTCGCCACCCGACAGGGTGTGTACGGAGTCTTCCAGTAAATGTTCCGCCCCCACTTCGTTTAGGGCAATCAACAAATCAATAGGAGCAGGTTTGGTTTTACTCAATTGCAAAAAATAACGTACGGTTAGTGGTAAAGATTTATCAAGTTTGAGTGCTTGCGGCATATAACCAATTTGCAGTTTTGGCGCAAGAATACGCTGTCCCGAGCTGGCTTTAAGTAAGCCAACGACAATTTTGACCAAAGACGATTTACCCGAACCATTGGGACCAATTAAAGTCACAATTTCGCCACGTTGTAGCTCTAAGTTAATATCGCGCAAAATCACTTGCTGGTCGATTTGCAAATGAAGCTGTTTTAATTGCACCAAAATATCGTTCATGGCTTTGCTGCATGACATTGTTTACACAAGCCTGTCACTTCTAAAATCGGTTGACGAATCATAAAACCCAAACTTTGTGCTTGGCGGTTAATTTCTTGCTGCAAGACTGTACTTTCTTCTAATTCCTCAGCATTACCGCATTGCTGACACAAAAAGAAACAAGCCAAATGTTGATGTGAAGGGTGAATACAGCCCAAAAACGCATTTAAAGACGCAATACGATGAATTAAACCTTGCTCTAACAAAAACTCCAAAGCCCGATACACAGTAGGTGGTGCGGGTTTGTGGCCTTCGCCAGTGAGTTTATCCAAAATCGCATACGCCCCTAAAGGCTGATGACTTGCCCATACCAACTCTAAAACCCGTTTACGAATCGCGGTCAAACGTACACCGCGCTCTATACATAAGGTTTCGGCAGCATTTAAGGCACTATGAACACAGTGTTCGTGATGATGTGGCGCAAAGGCATGTTGGGTCATAAATTAACACTTGGGCGACAAACAGAATAATGCAATAATATAACATTACTAGGACTTACGCGGTTATCGCTTATTTGTTCGCTACAAAATCGTTTTCAACGATGTTTAGCTCACAAAACGCGCTAATTGCAGTGAAATGCGTAAGTCCCGATTATACTACCAACACCTAGCTTTTAAACCTCCATGAAATATCTTAGTTTTGTTTGGTTGAGCATCCTCAGCACACACGTCTCAGCACAGATTGTGACCACCATTAAACCACTCACCCTGATTACCCAAGAAGTGACACGCGGCATTGAGCAACCGCAACAATTATTACCCGCAGGTGCATCGGCGCATCATTACGCACTCAAACCCTCACAGCGTTTATTATTGCAAAAAGCAGAGTTAGTCATTTGGGTCGGTGCAGCACATGAAAATTTTTTAGCCAATACATTAAAAAAACAAAAACAGGTATTAAGTCTTGAAGCCATTACTAGCGTACAAAAATTGGCATGGCGCGACTTAAAAACGCATCAAGCACAAGCCAATACCGTCGATGGTCATTTGTGGTTAGCACCTCACAATGCGATTGCATTAGCTTATAAAATTGCTCAAGTACGGGGTCAACAAAAACGGCAATATGCCGCACAATATCAAAAAAACGCGCAACTGTTTGCTCAAAAAATTGAATTACAAAGTGCAAAGCTCAAAAAGCAATTTGCCAGCCTGCCCCAACGTGATTACATTGCCTATCACGATGCCTATCAATATTTAGAAGCAGCTTTAGGTTTACACTACCAAGGCAGTATTAGTATTAGCCCAGAACAAAAACCCAGTGCCAAACATTTGTTAGCATTAAAACAACAGATTAAAAAACAAGGTTGGCAGTGTTTGCTTACCGAACCTCAATTTGATAAAGGACTGGCCGACAAAGTTTTTGGTACAACAGGACGTTACGTGATGATTGACGAAACGTTTAGCCAAGCACAAAGTTATGAGCAAGGTTTTGAACAAATGGCACAAGCGATTTATGACTGTTTAAAATAGTCAGGATTGACGCTAAAAATCATCCAATCACCGTACAATTACGGCCTTGCGCTTTGGCTTGATACAATGCTGCATCCGCACGTTTGATAGTATCGTAAATTGACTCGCCTTTTTGATAACAGGTAAAACCCACCGAAAAACCAATGCGTAACTCAGGTAAGCGCGGACTAATTTGAATACATGCCAAATAAGCACGCAAACGCTCAATGCCTACACTAGGATGACCATTATTAGTTTTGGGCATCAATAGTAAAAATTCTTCGCCTCCCCAACGGCTTAAAATATCTATTTCACGCAATACTTCACGCGCTGCACGACCAAACGTAGCCAATACCATATCGCCCGTCGCGTGGCCGTATTGATCATTAATTTGTTTAAAATAATCTAAATCCAGCATCGCAATCGCAAAACCTTCGGTTTGACGGGTTTGATTGCGGCTATGCTCAGCCAAGAGTTCGGTCATCCGCCGCCGATTGATTAAGCCTGTTAATTCATCATACGCGGCGATTTTTTGAATTTGACTGACCGCTTGCTCCAGTTCAGTTTTTTGTGCTTTTAATCGGTTTCGCATTCGCGCAAGCTGCTGCGACAAAAAGGTGATAGTCGCCATCATGGTCGAAAACATCAACAAAGTTACTAATTCTACATCCCACATATAAACATTTGGCTCACTAATTAACTTATAGCTCATAGTGACAATTAACAATAACACCGCGTAGCATGCGGCAATAATACTGCTACGTGGATTCATCACAAAAATACCAAACACCATCACTAAGGCAAATAACATCAAGGTACTGGCATGCGCTACACCAGTGGTTGCATAAGCCACACTAATCCATGTCATCGCCACCAAAATTTGCGGCATAGTTAAGGCAGGCTCTTTAAAACGTAAATTAAAGCCCGAACGAAGCGCGATATAGAAAGCTAAGCATGAGGCTATCATGCCAACCGATAACATCACTGCCATTGAGACAGCTATTCTGTCCATCAGCGATAAAAATAAAATACTACTAATAGAAATAAAAAAAACCACACTCGCCAGTAAAGAACGGCGAATGCGTAAGCGTTGTTTTTTGTCGGTGCTTAATAATAAATTTAAAAAATAACTCATGATAAAGTCTTGTTGTTATGTTATTTGACTGGCTTAGCTTAGGACTTACGCGGCTATCGCTTATTGGTTGACTAAATCCCCCTAACTCCCTCTTTTTTAAAAGGAGGGTTGGGGCAGATGTTCAAAACGCGCTAATTGCAGTGAAATGTGTAAACCCTGAGACAACCAATCTTTGTTAAAAGTTAAGAACGTTTAGGAGTTGAGATTAAACGAATTCCATCGTGGTCGATACTAATTTTTTGTTGTTTAAAGAGTGTACCAATCGCTTGTTTAAACACTTTTTTGCTTACACCAAAAGTGGCATAAATAGCTTCGGGAGTGCTTTTATCGCTCAAAGCCAAAAATCCACGTTGTTGCTGTAATTTTTCGATAATATCGCCTGTAATCCCTTCAACTTTGGCAAAACCTAAAGGCTGTAACGAGACATCTAAGCGTTTGTCGTCACGGATTTTTTTGACATAACCGTCAACCGTTTGGCCTTTATGCAGACTTTGAAACACTTCGTTGGCGTACAACAAACCCCAATAACGATGGTTAACAATCACTTTAAAACCTAGTTCGGTTTGATTAGCAACAATTAACGAAACTTTATCGCCTTGTTTAAATTCAGTAGCATCATCTTGAATAAAATCATTTAAATACGCAGAGGCATACACGCCTTTACGCTCATCAAAACACAAACGCACCAAACAATAACGATTTAATTCGACAGGGCTTTGCTGCTCTTGACGGGGTAAAAATACCGCTTCTTCGAGACTTAATCCCCAATCTAAATATGCACCTTGCTCGGTGATATCAATCACTTTCAACCACGCCACTTCGCCAACTTGTGCCAAAGGTAAATGCGTGGTTGCTGCTAAATAGCCATCAGTGTCGATATAAATAAACACTTTAACTTGATGACCAACGCGTGTGCCTTGAGGCAGCTCTTGTTTGGCAATCGGGATATCGCCAAAATGCCCACCTTCGAGTAAAAAACTTTGTTTGAGTTGCTCAACGACTTCGAGTTGATTGATTTGACCCACATGCACCATCACGACTTTCGCCCTACTCGCACCAAAAAAAAATATGACTTACGCATTGCACTGCAATTAGCGCGTTTTGTGAGCTAAAAATCGTTAGAAACGATTATTTAGCGAACAAATAAGCGATAACCGCGTAAGTCCTAATAAAGTGTGATGGTTACGTGACAAATACGCAAGTAATTCTAATCCTCATCAACATCATATTGCTGTTCATTAGTTTGCTCTACTGCACCATTAATACCTAATAAGCTAGGTTGCTGCCATGCGGCAAACCAAAAACCACCAACCAAAAGCAACAATAACAAAGCAGGAATTGTTAATGTGCGTTTAATCGCTTGCTGTGGTTCGCCCTGTTTATTACCTGTCACCATACCGCGCACTAAGTTTTGACGGTGTTTGACACTGGAGATAATCACCCCCACCACATGCAGTACCACTAAAGCCAACATACCATTAGCAGAAACTTCATGGACTTCCTCTAGCCACTCTTGGTCTAATTGTTGATAACCATAACCCGAAGCGGTGACTATGATTCCTAACAATAACAAGGCATAAACGGCTAATGCACCTAAAGGATTATGACCGACATAATGTTGATTTGAGCCTTTACCCACCAGTGACAAGGCATAGTCAAAGGCTTTACTGGGTGAAGGCAAAAAACTGCTAAAGCGCGACCAGCGTGTGCCAACAATCCCCCACACCAATCTAAAAGCAATCAACCCTCCGACAGTGTAACCAAAAATAAGATGCCACAATAACCAACGCTCAGACTCGGCGGTGATAAAAGCGGCGGCAAAACTAAATGCTAATAACCAGTGAAAAACGCGCGTGGGCATATCCCACACTTTGATAGATTGCAACATAAAACCACCTATGATTTAGGAATACGAATTTGACGCTCGTTGTAATAACCTTTATCTGCTTGGCTGTGGCACGCCATACAGTTAGCGGCTGATTTGATACTCGGTCGTTGCCAAACTTGCGCGCTTATCTCGTCATGCTCACGTTTAAACCATGTACTTTGGCTAATACGCGGTAGAGTGGCGGTTTTAGTGATGGCAACACGGGCTTTGGTTGCGCTATATTGCTGTAAATAGCTCGCAATCTGTTGTTGGCTTAATTTGTCTAAACTGGCATCTACGCCAAAATGATTATCTAATGTTCCTAAAATTTGCTGCCATTCACTACGCCCTAATAACGATGCAGGATACGGCACATGACAACTGCCACATTCGTTGTTATAAGCTGGATTTTGTGGGCTATGTTTTAAATCATCGGCCTGTGCTTGCCCCCACATGAGCCAAAAGAATAGGCCATAATACGAAACTAATTTATACGCCATGATGTTTTCCTTATGAGGACTTACGCGGTTATTGTTTATTTGAGCGACAACAGCCAACTTAAAACATCGCCTTTTTCTTGAGTGGTACATTCGCGCTTGAGAACATCTTTACAATTACGTCTAAACCATTTTTCGCTTTTGGCCACATCGCTAAATCGATTAGCATTGGCGGCAGGTGCTAACGGCTGAATCACTTTGCCTGTGACATCATGTTTACCTGTTTGTAAGGGGTTTTTGGTATGACAACTAGCACAGCTCCAATCATTGCCATGTGTGCTAGTAAAAAACTGTTGACCACGTTGGCTATTAAAGCCTGTAAAAGCAGGATTTTCGGCTTTGGCTTGCAAGAAGAGTTGTTGCAATTGACTACTGGCTGTTTGAGCATAAATGGCAGGTGTGGCTAACACCAAAGACACAATTAAAAGAGCAAAGCGCATGATACATCCCCAAATTAACCACTAAAAATGTATGGTTATTTATAATGTACCGTAGTTTTATTAAGGGAGACTTAACAGAGTAGCCTAGCGGAGGATGAGGAAAAGCAAATAAGCGATAACCGCGCAAACTCTCCGCTAGAGTAATCGCGCTTTTATCATTTCAAACATTTGTTGGGGGTCTTTTTGCAGCACGTTTTCGCCCGTTCGTCCTTCGGCAGCATTACGTTTGGCAACACTTAAACGCGACAACCAAAAACGCGTCGCAGCCATTGCTAAAAAAGTCGGCAATACTTCTTGTTCATCGTCCGTTAATGGCCTTACTGTTTGATAGCCTGTTAAAAAAGCTTGGTATAAATCTTGATTAAGGCAGACGTTTGGCCAATCACTGCAAAAATCGTTGATGGTAATGGCAATATCTAATAACCAATAATCTTTACCCGCTTCAGAAAAGTCTAAAATTGCACTGAGTTTATCGCCATCAAATAAGCTGTTATCCCTAAACAAATCACCATGAATCAAGCCTTTGGGTAAGTCATCAAAGTCTTCGATGGTTTCTTCAAAATCATTTAATACCGTGTCTAAAATTAATTGCTCAATATTGTTCATGCCGCCACGCGCTTTAGCGGCTTCTTTTTGCCACCATGTTGCCCCATGAGCATTAGTGCGTTTTAAGGGATATTTTTTTAAGGCTAAATGCAGCTTTGCTAATTGTTGCCCCATCACTTGCGCTTGAGTCACAGACACTTGTATAGGATGCTCACCGATAATACGCGGCGCAAGTTGGGCAGGTTTATCTTTGAGTGTTAATAAACTTTGGCCGTTATTGGCAACTAACGGTGCTGCGACTAATACCCCTGCTTGTTGCAAATGCTGCAATAAGGGAGCTAAAAATGTTGCATCTTGGGCGTTTAACTCTTCAAATAAGGTTAATACATAGTCACGGCCATTCTCTGTTTGCACAAAATAATTGCTGTTTTCAATGCCTGCTTGAATCGGTTGGCAGCCTGTGACTGTTAAACCGTAATGCGTGGCAAACTGTTGAATGTCGCTTAAAGATAATGGGGTATAAACAGACATATATTTTTCCAATTCAACTGTAGTAAAACACGATTAGTCTTTGCCTGCCGCAGGCCTTACTTTTGTTTCGGCAAAAGTAAGCAAAACCATTTATGGTGCAGAACTCGGCATCCATGCCTCAAACAGGCTGCACCACCTCATCCCTGAAATACCCATTTTAATCATGTCACTAACGACACAAAGACAAATATCAATTTCTACTCAAACCCCACAATTTGCTCACGGGGCAAACGTTTTTTCATGCGCTTTTCAATCAATCTAAAATGTTCTTCTTCATCAGGTGCAATTAAAGCCACCGCGTAACCTTGTTGTCCTGCTCGTCCTGTACGCCCAATACGATGAATATAATCATTAGCCGAACGCGGTAAATCAAAATTAACCACATACGGTAATTGTTGAATATCAATGCCTCGTGCTGCAACATCGGTGGCAATTAACACCCGATTTTTTTTGGCTTTAAAATCATCCAACGCCTTATTACGCGCGCCTTGGCTTAAATCACCATGAAATGCCGCCGCTTGAATACCTGCTTTTTGCAGTTTTAATACCAAACGATTACAGGTATTTTTGGCACTGGCAAACACTAACACTTGTTGCCAATCGCCTGTGTTAATCAAATGAATTAAAGCTGCATTTTTACGTTCGTTATCAATGCTATAAACGTGTTGCTCAATGAGGTTTTCATCTTGTTTAGCTAAATTAATTTCAATAGGCTGATGCAACAAACTGGCAATTAATTGCTGTAATTCGGGGGGAAATGTTGCCGAAAATAGCAAATTTTGCCGTTTTTTGGGCAGAGCCGCTAAAATTTGTGTCAATTCTTCGCTAAAGCCCAAATTGAGCATTTTATCGGCTTCGTCTAACACTAAAATTTCTAACACATCCAATTTTAAGGCGTTATGTGCCATTAAATCTAACAAGCGGCCTGTCGTAGCCACCACAATATCTGCACCACCACGCAAAGCCAACATTTGTGGGTTAATAGATACGCCACCAAATACGGTGCATACTTTTAAACGTGGCTGTAAATACTGTGCATAGCTGTTAATTGCTTGGCCAATTTGTATCGCCAACTCACGGGTTGGGGCAATAATCAATGCACGAACTTGATTACCTTTGGCTAGGGTTGATGCAGCTTGATGATGCAGCTTATGCAAAATGGGCAAAGCAAAAGCAGCGGTTTTGCCTGAGCCTGTTTCTGCCCCTGCTACCACATCTCGACCGTGCAAAATAGCAGGAATCGCCGCCTGTTGAATCGGCGTAGGCTGTTGATAATTAAGCTCATTTAAAGCGGTTAATAATAGAGAATCTAAACCTAAATGGCTAAAAGCAGAAGTTGTTGTCATTCACAATCAATTTAAACAATAAAAAAGAGGCTACAGTTTAACGTAATTCTGTTATTTTACTCGGCTTATTTATAACTTACGCGCTTATCGCTTATTGTAGTGACATGCGTAAGTCCTGTTATTTTTGCAACGTAGCGTCTGATAATGGCTCTTAAATCGACAATTTTTAAAGCAGAACTGTCTATTACCGATATGGACAGAGACTATTATGCCACTCATCAATTAACCATTGCCCAACATCCCTCCGAAACCGATGAACGGATGATGATTCGTATTGTTGCTTTTGCCTTGTATGCCAGCGACAGTCTACAGTTTACCAAAGGCTTAAGTGCCGAAGATGAGCCAGACCTTTGGCAAAAAAACTTGCGCGATGAAGTCGAGTTATGGATTGATTTGGGGCAACCTGACGAAAAAAGACTGCGTAAAGCCTGTAGTCGTGGCCAACAGGCGGTGATTGTCAGTTATGGCGGTGGTACTGCCGAAATGTGGTGGAAAAAAACCCAAGACAAACTCAGTCGTTTTGACAATTTAACGGTTATCAATTTAGTACCGAGTGAAGTAGAAGCATTGGCTAAAAGTGTAGAACGTACTATGCAAATTCAATGCACCATTCAACAAGGCCAATTGTGGTTGTCGATTGGTGAACATAGCATTGAAGTCAATCCTATTTATTGGCTAAAACCGCGTAGTTAAAACACGCCTAGCACTCTTTTAAAAAAAGGGGGCTTCCTCCTTTCTCATCTGTAAAATGTCTAAATTAAGACTTACGCGGTTATCGCTTATTTGCTCACGCCCTCACCCTCCGCTGCGCTCCTCCCTCTCCCTGAGGGAGAGGGTTGGGGTGAGGGTGAAAACACGCTAATTTTGGTGAAATGCGTAAGTTCTATAAGCTGTGTACGCTACTGCACAGACAAATCCTCTACAAAAGTCAAAACTGCAATCTCACAAGATTACTTTGTTTAGCACTTTAGCCTCACTCTAAAGCCTGTGGCTTGACTTACGCATTGCATGGCAATTAGCGTCCTCAACACAACCCTCTCTTACAAAGAGATGATGATGCGTAACTGAGGATAAAGCTGAAGCATAAGCATGTAATCTCTAACTATTAGGACTTACGCCGTTATCGCTGATTTGTTTACTCAAAATCGTTTTAACAACTTTGAGTAAAAAACACGCTAGTTTCGGTGAAATGCGTCAGTCCTGACAACGAGATTTATATGAATACTTTCAAACGACTACTTCCTTTTATCATTTTATGCACCTTGCCTTTAGCACAAAACAGCGTCGCTGCTGATAAAGCCTATGATAGTCAAAGTTATTACTATTTTGGTGGTGGTATTGGTTATGGCCGCATGAATGGTGCTGATTACACCAATACTAATGGCGACCTTTCAGACAGTAATGTCTCTTGGAAAGCAATGGTCGGTGCGCGTCTTAACAGTGCCGTCTCGGTTGAAGTGCAATACCTTGACTTTGGTGCAGCCAATCGTAATGACGACAAAATTCAAGCAACAGGCTGGACAGCAGGTGTGGTGCTTGACTTCTTCAAAGATGCCCCTATCGCTCCTTATGCCAAGTTAGGCGCGTTACTGTGGGAAACCGACCATCGTTTTAATGGCATTAGCCGTAGTCAAGACGGTACTGATGTCGCGGCTGGTTTAGGTTTACGTTTTGCCTTGAGTGACAACCTCGGCATTAGAACCGAATACGAGCGTTTTATGATGGATGACACCGACATCGACTCCGCTTCTGTTTCTATTCAATACAACTTTTATTAAGGAAAACTGTCATGGATACCAAAGAACTGCACAAACAAAAGCTACAAGCGCAATTAGATGAATGGAAAGCGGATATTGCCAAGCTTAAAGCCAAAGCGATTGGTGAATCTGCTGAGGCACAAATTGCCATGCAAAAACAATTTGCGGCTCTAGAAACGCACGTTGAAGAAGCACAAGCCAAAATGACTGAACTTGGCGAAGCCAGCGAAGAAGCATGGGAAACGGTAAAAACAGGCGTTGAATCGGCTTGGTTATCGTTAAAAACTTCGGTTAGTGACGCAGTCGCTAAATTTAAAAGTTAAAGGGTCAGCCCTGCACCTTCACTCTCTCTTTGGGAGAGAGTAAAGAAAGGAATCATCATGCTCGAAACAATTGCCATTATTTTGGTGCTGCTGTGGCTGTTGGGCTTTGTTAGCTCTTACACCATGGGCGGTTTTATTCACATGTTATTAGTTATCGCGGCTGTCGTCATTTTGATTCGTGTCATTCAGGGACGGCGTTTGTAAATACTCAACCTCCTCTTAACATCTTAGGATTTACGCGGTTATCGCTTATTTGTTCACAAAACGCGCTAATTTCGGTGAAATGTGTAAGTCCTGAACTCGTTTTAATAATTAGGCACATGACCTAAATGATTCAAGATGCGCTATACCCAGCTGTCTTGACTACACCACTTCCTCACAGGACGTTCAACATGAAACAGCTACAAAATCAATTCGGGTTTACCGCTCGTTTGCTGATGTTAATGTTTAGTATTTTGGCCATCGGCTGTACTAACAAAGACCCCATCCTAGGCAGTAGCGGTAGTTTGGCCTCACTTGCACCAACTGTCACGGCTACTACTCCTCTTGCCACTAACCCTATGGCCACCGATATTGCTATCAATAGCAAATTGACCGCTACTTTTAGTAAAGATATCGCTCCTTCAACCATCAATAACTCAACATTTAGTGTCGCTTGTCCGATGGGTACACCCATTACTGGCAGCGTCAGTTATATTGCTTCTAGCCGTATTGCCACCTTTTTTCCCAATGCTGTTCTTCCTGCCAATACCGTGTGTACGGCAACTATAAGCACAGCCTTGCGTGACACCACAGGTTTAGCTTTAGCTAACGATTTTGTGTGGACATTTAAAACAGGCGCAACACCTGATATTACCCGCCCAACAGTGACCTTGACCGCCCCTGTTGCAGGTGCAATCAATGTTGCCTTTAACGAAAAAGTCACCGCGACTTTTAGCGAAGACATGGATCCGTTAACCATCACAGGCAATACTATTTTGCTGCAAGGTGCTACGGGCGCAGTGACAGGGACTGTGACTTATGCCGCTGGCTCACGCACCGCGACCTTTAGCCCAAGCTCACCTTTAGCAGCAAGCACCGTCTATACTGCAACCGTGACCACAGGCACTAAAGATTTAGCAGGCAATGCTTTAGCTAATAATACGGTGTGGACGTTTACCACAGGCGTTGCACCTGATATCACACGACCAACGGTGACACTTAAAGTGCCTGACGCTGGTGCAAGCAATGTCGCTATTAACTCTAAAGTGTTAATCACCTTTAGTGAGTTGATGGATACTAGCACCATCACTACTGCCAATATCTTGGTTAAAAATGGCAACGTTCCATTAACAGGCACTCTTACTTATGCCGTTAGTGCAAAAACCGCAACTTTTATTCCTTCTAGCCCTTTTACCTTGCCACCAAGTACTTTGTTGACCGTATTGGTTAATACCGAAGTTAAGGATTTAGCGGGCAATAGTTTGGCTGGTGATGTGTCTTTATTACCTGCCGCCAGCGATGCTGTTTGGACATTTACCACAGGTTTAACACCTGATACAACTTTACCCACAGTGACTCTCAAAGTTCCTGCCGCAGGTGCGACAGGTGTGCCAGTCAATACCATGATAACAGCCACTTTTAGCGAAGATATGGATCCTCTATTTATTAGAGAAAGTTCATTTAGCTTAAAAAATGCCGCAGGAACGACTATTACAGGCATCGTGAGTTATGCAGTAGGGTCAAGAACCGCGATTTTTATTCCCACCGTGCCAACGGATTTGGCCTTTAATACTTTATATACCGCCACCTTAAAAAACACGATTAAAGATGTGGCTGGTAATTCTTTAGCAGGTAATAACGCAACGCCTTTAGTGGCGGAAGATGCGGTGTGGACATTTAGAACGGGTGCCGCACCCGATGTTACACCACCCACTGTCACCACTAAAATTCCTGACGCTGGTGCAGTGAATGTTGCTCCTAATAGCAACATTTTAGTGGCATTTAGCGAAGATATGGATCCTTTAACCATTACTAGCAATACGATTCTGGTTCAAGGCTCTAGTGTTGGCGTAGTAACAGGTACGGTAACTTATGCCGTTGGTGCAAAAACTGCCACCTTTAATCCCACCTCTCCTGCTTCTTTACCGACAGGTAATACCTTTACTGTGATTGTCACCACAGGCGCGAAAGATTTAGCAGGCAATGCGCTGGTCAATAACGCCACTTGGAATTTCTCGACCCTCGACACACCTGACACCACACGTCCTACGGTGACTTTATTAGTGCCTAGTGCAGGCGCAACAGGTGTTGCATTTAACGCCAAAATCACTGCGACCTTTAGCGAAGACATGAATCCTAGCTCAATTGATGAAACCACCTTTACTGTCCGTGCAGGCGCAACACCGATTCTCGGTTCTGTGACTTATGCAGTCGGTGCAAAAACCGCCACCTTTACCCCGATTAGTCCCTTACCTGCCAGTACCATCTTGACGGCCACCGTCAATACAGGGGCTAAAGACCTTGCTAATAATTTATTGGCGAGTAATGCCGTGTGGTCATTTACCACCAGTGCCACACCAGACGTAACGCCACCAACCGTGACCAACAAAGTTCCTGCGGTGAATGCTACAAATGTTGCCACCAATGCCAGTGTCATTATTAGCTTTAGCGAAGACATGGATCCCTTAACCATTACGGGTAACACCATTTTGTTACAGGGTTCAGATAATGGCGCGATTACAGGCACGGTGACTTATGCCGTTGGTGCAAAAACCGCGACTTTTAATCCTACCTCTCCTGCTTCCTTACCGACAGGCAATACCTTTACCGTCATTGTCACGACAGGTGCTAAAGATTTAGCGGGTAATGCGTTAACGAATAATGTGTTGTGGACGTTCTCAACAGGCGCAACTCCTGATACCACACGTCCTACGGTGACTTTATTAGTGCCTAGTGCAGGCGCAACAGGTGTTGCATTTAACGCCAAAATCACCGCGACCTTTAGCGAAGACATGAATCCTAGCTCGATTGATGAAACCACCTTTACTGTCCGTGCAGGCGCAATACCGATTCTCGGTTCTGTGACTTATGCAGTCGGTGCTAAAACCGCGACCTTTACCCCGATTAGTCCCTTACCTGCCAGTACCATCTTGACGGCCACCGTCAATACAGGGGCTAAAGACCTTGCTAATAATTTATTGGCGAGTAATGCCGTGTGGTCATTTACCACCAGTGCGACACCAGACGTGACATCGCCTACCGTGACCAACAAAGTTCCTGCGGTGAATGCTACAAATGTTGCCACCAATGCCAGTGTCATTATTAGCTTTAGCGAAGACATGGATCCCTTAACCATTACGGGTAACACCATTTTGTTACAGGGTT
>Ga0247722_10000312_pt1 | contig 31206 bp, 35 predicted proteins | sample MSEWelMarce3H_FC_FD_189094 | JGI IMG/M metagenome (GOLD analysis project Ga0247722, IMG submission 189094) | Subsurface sediment microbial communities from gas well in West Virginia, United States - MSEEL Well Study Marcellus 3H_FC | ecosystem: Environmental > Terrestrial > Deep subsurface >... | reverse complement strand
CCAAATCCCCAGCCAAAGGCCGCCCGGGACAAACGACAACTAGCCCACCTGACTCTCTATTTTTACACATTTACACCCCCTGGGTATTTTCTACTACCTACCCTTATATATAACAGGGAAAATCTTAACTTAGCGGTATATAAGAATAATATGTTAGAAAAATTTAGAAAGAAGCCTGTAGTGATAGAGGCGGAGCAATTTGTTATATGGGATATGAAAAATCTGCCCCTGTTTGTAACTATACAAGGAATTACTTTCCCTGTTACAAAAGAAGCTACTATTATGATACCTACACTAGAAGGACAACATATAGCTAGTAATTTAGATTGGATTATAAAAGGAGTGAATGGAGAACTATACCCTTGTAAACCAGATATTTTTGAAAAGACTTACGAAAAAATAGATCTATAAATAGAGAATATGCGTATATATTTTGACACTGAATTTACAGGTCTACACCAGAACACTACTTTGATATCCATTGGCATGATATCAGAAACAGGTAAGAAATTTTATGCTGAGTTTTATGGGTATGACAAAGCCCAGATAGATCCTTGGTTACAAGAAAATGTAGTAGATAATCTTCTATATAACAATATAGCTGCTTTTACTAGTGCTACACTGATACAAACACTATGTACGGATACAGATGACCATTATGTGGCTCTTTACCCTACGCATATAAAAGAGGTATTGACTACATGGTTAGAACAGTTTGGAGAAGTAGAGATATGGAGTGATTGTTTAGCTTATGATTGGGTATTATTCAATGATATATTTGGACATGCTTTCAATATTCCTAAAAATGTGTACTACATACCTTTTGATATCTGCACTTTATTTAAAGTAAAGAATATAAATCCTGATATATCTCGTGAAGAATTTATAGGTGGTTCTGTAGAAGGTGCTAAACATAATGCTCTATACGATGCAAAAGTTATAAAAGCTTGTTACGAAAACTTACAAAAATGAGTATAAGCTTATTTAAATTAGTGAATAAATTACTAGTTACAGATCCAGTGAAACATTGTAAAACTTATAAGAGCCAAGGTTGTAGTTTTGTGGATGGTATAGGTTGTGATATGAAAACTTGCACTTTCAAAGATACAAAATGTGTAGCAGTTATTTGTAGAGATGGTCACGAATTTTTTACTTGGGTAAAGAAAGATCTAGGGGAACATAAGGTTTTACATTCTACAGTAAATAGAGTCTACACTAAAGATACTACCTACATAAAAGTAAGTCATATCACAGATACTAAAGGTTTTAAATTTAATTATCGTATTCTTGCTACTCCTAAAAAATTTGCATTCCATTTATATGAACTTACTGCATACGTTGATAAAATTTCTAAGGCTTAAATGCCCTGAAAAATGTGGTGGATATCTGCAGCAAGATGATGTACACAATAACACAAATATTTATACTTGCGAAAAATGTAAAAAACAATTTATATGAGACACGTAGAAAAGGCATTATTGAAATACAATGATGAATGTTACCCGGAAATTCCTACAACTTTTATCAAGATTGAAAATGCTGAAGATATAGTAGGTGTAGCACCTGTAGTATCTTTTACTATACAATCAGATCCTATCTCTATGGTAGGTGTGAATGGAGTACAAGCTTTAGATATACTTAAATACTGTAAATGTCTCTTTGAAAGTTTGAATGAAGCTTTTCCTTGTAGAGAAAACTCTATATCTATTACAAAGATGGAAGAGGCTATACACTGGCAAGATGCCAGAACTAAGGATAGATTACGCAGGCAAGTTGAGGGTAAAAATGAAAAGTAAATTCTTCAAAATAAAACTCACGCCTTATAATAAAGATCTATATGTAAGTTACGCACAAACTGATATGGCATTAAAGGCTGCTATGAAGAAGTACAAATTCAGTAAAAAGCATATGGAATTTTTTATGGGTGGGTTTGAAGGTAGTACAGCTGTAGCTTATCGTAATGAAGGTAATTTCTTTCTGAGATTTAAGAGTGTAGAAGATAAAAATAAACTGGTTGGTTTAGTGGCGCATGAGGCTTTTCATGTAACTACAGATTTGTTTGATTATATAGGCGATAAATTCAACAGTGATTATAATTCTGAAGCCTATGCTTATCTTATACAATATATAACTACAAAAATATTAAAAAAGATAAATTAAGATATAGGAGTAAGCTGAAAATCCTTCAAAGAGTAGGCAGTTACCATGAAAAATAAAGAATATGGTTACTTATTTTAACAGAAAAGACCTAGTAAGTTTTGGAAATTACTTGTTGTCTGAAGAGCGTAAAGCAAAATTCCAAGAAAGTTATAAAGAGGCTATCAGGAGGGGCGTAAAAAACCCTTTACCACCTGAGGAATCTTTAAAAACTGTTTTCCATGCAGATGTAGAAAATTGGTTACATCATCAAAGAGAATAAGATATATACCCGACAAGGTAGGCCCTACAGAGATGTGGGGCTTTTTTATACTTGTAGTTTCGGAAATTTTTCGTTACTTGCTACTTATAATATATACTTATGTCTATACTAAAGAAATATGGTGGGGGTGATCCTACTAAACCTACTACAGATAAACCAGCTAAAACTGGCACTCAAATTGATGAGGAGCGTAAAGAATTTATACGTAAAAATAGAGAGCACAGAGCTAAACTTTTAAAAGAGTGGAATACCGGCCTGAAAGATCGTGGTGGTAAAACTTATACTCTACCTGAAGCTAGTAGAAACCTTACTTTTAAAAAGGGTGGTAAACTTTTGTACAAGAAAAAATCTAAAATGTGCTAGTATGCTTCTATACAAAAAAGGTGGAACTATACACATAGCGAAAGAGAAAAAAGGGACATTTACAGCTGTAGCTACTAAGCATGGTATGGGTGTGCAAGAATTCGCAACAAAGGTTTTAGCGGATAAGGAGAATTTTAGCTCTAAAATGGTTAAGAAAGCAGCATTTGCTTATAATTCTAAGAATTGGAAGCATGGCAAATAAGAAAAAGGTATATTTTTGTATTAATTGTAATACAGAATTAGACAGGGAGAATATTTCTAACTCAAGATATAGAGGTAAGAGAAAAATTTGTAAATCTTGCATTAAAGAAGAAAGATTAACTAGCAAACAAAATTCAAATTTCAATAAGGATGGTTTATTGATCTGTAGAGTTTGTAATGAATACAAGACCCTAGATAATTTTACACAAAATAGAAATAATACACCTAGAAAAAATCATGATACAAGATGTCATTGCTGCAAACAGAAGATAAGAAATAGCTATTTAAAGGTATTAAATTTTGAAGATAGGCTAAAACATATTGTTCGTGAGCGAGTTAAAGGAGCAGAGGCTAGAGCTAAACTTAAAAATTTACCATTTGATTTAAATGATGACTTTATTATTTCACTGTTTTATAAACAAGATGGAAAATGTGCATTGTCAAATATAGATATCACCTTAAATGTAAGGGAAGGAAGAAGCCCTTATAACCTGAGTTTGGATCAAATAATACCCTCAAATGGTTATACTAAAGAAAATATACAAATAGTATGTATGGCAGTAAATCAATTAAAATCTGATTTTACTGAAGATGTGATAATAAATATTTGTAAAGGTATAATTAAAAATGCCTCAAAATTTAAGCATTAAAAAGAATGGCTATACTAAGAAAATATCAAACCGGTGGCGCAATATATTTGTACGATAAACGCCCAGGCGTTACCTATAAAAAAGTCGGGGGCCAGTGGCATATATCCACAGATGAAACTGGGAATTATAAGCCCATAGTGGACAAAGATGGGGCTAGAACTAAAGAACTAAATAAAAATGCAAGGTTAGATCCAAATTTAAATAGCCAAGATGTTCTAGACAAAGCTAAGTATGGGACTGTAAAATTAATAGACAACAGAAGTATAGTTGCCGCAACAGGAAATCCTATGCGGGATTCTGATAGAAAAACAGATGAATACTCGGCTAAAGCTATTATAGATATTACTAAAGCCGCTAAAAAATACGGTATAACACCTAGTCTTGCTATAGCCACTGCTATACAAGAAAGTAAGTTAGGAAGCACAGATTCTAATTATGGTCATACTAAAATGGCAAAAGCTGAAGGTATAACTGAAGCTGAACATTTTGTAAAAACATTACATGAACATTTACAAACTGCAAATCGTAAAGGATTGAAAGACCCATATTTACGTATGCAAGTATATAACGGATGGAAGACATTTACAACAAAAGACTTCGGTAGCGATATGGCTTATGGCATGAAAATACCAGCAGAAGGTATAGACATGAGAACTAATCCATTATATGGTAAACAAGTATACGACTTACAGAAGAAATTAATAAAAAATAACCCACAAGTAATGGGCCTTATATATAAAACCATGAAGTAGTATGAATTTAGATGATTTACATAATTCCGACTATGATGATACAGCTATATATGATGATATAGCACAAAATAATCCTGTAATAGTAAAAGAAAAAGAGGAACAAGAAGAGAATCTAGATCCTTTCTTTTACAAAGAAAAAATAACACGTAGAGAAATATCTACAGATAGTAAATGGGATAAATTTAAAATGTGAAAATGAAAAAAGTACTTTCTTTATCTGGTGGTGGTTATCGTGGGCTTATAGAGGCTTATATATTGAACTATTTGGAACATAAAATGCAAGAGCCTATATATAATAAATTTGATATTATAGCTGGCACTAGTACAGGTTCTATACTTGCAGGTGGATTATCTGTAGGTAAATCAGCTGAGGAATTATTACAATTTTATTTGGAATTAGGCCCTAAAGTGTTTGCTAAACCTACAATTAGTTACAGAGTACGTAGTGTATTTGGTTTACACAAATCAAAATTTGATAGAGAAATATTTTATTCATACGTAGAAAAAAACTTAGGTGGTGGAAATATAGACGAAACCTTCGTCCCTGTACTTATGACAGTGTTTAATATAACTACTGGTACTCCTTGTGAATTCAATAGTTTTAAAGATAGTAATGTAAAATTAGTAGATGCAATATTAGCTAGTTCAGCGGCGCCTACTTATTTCACACCTACAATTATAAATAACGAAGAATATATAGATGGTGGTGTTTATGCACCAGACCCCTCACGAGTTGTTATGGACTATATTAAGGACGTCATGGATATTGGACCAGATAATTCTTACCTTTTATCTCTAGGTACAGGATCTAAATTAGTGGGTTATGAAAATGTAACTAAATGGTGGAAATATGAATGGATAACCCCTTTAGTGCAACTTATGATGTCCGCAGACACAACTTCTACAGACAAAGAAATGAAATCTCTATTCAAACATTACCCATCTTCATACACTCGAATTAACGAGCCTTTAAATAAAAGCTACAATAAAGATATGGCTGATGCAAGTAAAGAAAATACCAATCTTTTAAAAGCTCATGCTGTAGCAACTATATTGAGAAATAAAAAGAAATTAGATGAAGTAGCTGATATTCTTAAATCCTTATAAATACAAATAAAATTTTTATATTGCGACATATATAATATGCACGATATGAATAATTTTAAAGAAGACTTAGTATTTTTCAAAGGTGGTGACCTTGTAAAAATTAAACACAACATACCTAATAGACCTATAATGTTGGTAAAACACATTGTAAAAGCACGACCTAACGATAGTAAATCTATCTTACTAGGTGTAAGATGTTTCTGGTTTGATAGCAACCTAGCTTATAATGAGCAAACTTTCTCCTCTAAAGATTTAGTGAAAGTTGAAACAGAGAAGTAAAACTACCGAAGAGTTTAAAGCTAAACTCAAGGAGGTGCAGCCAAATCTTGATTTAATAGGGGATTATGAACAATCACATATAAAAGTTTTAGTAAAGGATGCATTAGGATTGGTCTATAGTTGCCAACCAAATAATTTATTATTAGGGAAAATACCGGGACCAAAAACTGTTCTTGATAAACAAGAATGGTTCAAACAAAAAGCTGGTTTTAAACATAATTATGTTTATGACTATTCTAAATCTGTTTATATTAATGACAAAACCACCTTATTAATAGAGTGTTCTTATCATGGTGAATTTAAACAGTTACCTTCAAATCATTTACAGGGTCAAAATTGCCCATTATGTAGTAGGGAAAACCAAGGAGATTGTTATTATAAAAATCCAGATAATTGGTTAAAACCAGGGTGTTGTTATTTACTCCATTTTAAAGGCAATGCTGAAGAGTTTTGGAAAATAGGTATGGCAATTGATATTAAAAAAAGAGTCCAACAATTGAGAAGGGACACAAATTTTTTATACGATATAGAAGTTCAGGATATAATATATGATAACATTTATAATTGTTATTATAAGTATGAACAACCAAAATTAGTGAAATTGGGAGAATTGAATTTATTATATACACCTAAAATTAAATTTGGCGGACAAACTGAATGTTTCATAGGTGGTTCACTAAAAACTAAATTATCATGCTAAAATTTTCTGTATACAACCAAAAAGTTTGTATAGATCCTAGCATAGTTTTATTAGAAGAGTTTTCTAATATTATCGATTATGGTAAAAAGAAAAAAGATGAGGATCTAGGTAATCGTATGCTTATATACGTTTTCTTTTGTTGTGATCTTACTGAATCTAACTTCATGCGTGATTTAGATTATAGACAAAAACCCCAACAAGCTATGATGAGGGCTTTTGCTGGTAAGAAAACAAAATTTACGCAAGCTGAACAAGATCTTATAGATGCGGCAATAGATGCCTATAATTTCTTCAATGAAACCTCTGCTGAAAGAGCTGTATTAGCTATAGATAAAAAGATAGAAGAAGCGAGAACTACTCTAGAAACTACAGATATAGAAATTATACGAAACATAAATGAAACTAGTGGTGTAGTAACCTTTGCTTCTAATGAACCAATACTATCTAAACTAGCTGAAAATATAGGTAAATTAATGACACTAAAAATAAGTGTTATGAACGCCGCTAAGAAAATGGAAAACACAGGTCGTGTTCGTGGTGGTAAAGGATCTTCCTTACTAGAACGTGGTGGACTAATACAAAAGCCTGAAGACGATGAGTAAACTAAAGAGAGTTAATCTTAATAAGATACCTGAACTTATAGGTGTAGAAAATTCTTATGATATTTTTGATTTAAAGTTTTTACGTAAAGATGAAAATGATAGAATATGGAATGGAGAATTTGATATAACAAATGCGCCTAAACGTTTGGTTGGAGTACCTACAGGTGCTGAAGAGATTAAATTAACCGACTATTTAGTTTACAGACCCATACCCCAAGAGCTTTTAGCTTGGAGAGAAATACCTAATTACCATCCAGACAGTATGGATATGGAGGACTGGTATAGACCTTTAGTTAATTTCTGTTATAGAGGTGTTTGGGTAGATGGGGAATATTACAATCCATATTTTGTATATTGGCTAAATATATTTGTGTTTCCAGTCCCTGTTTACGATAAGAACGGAAAACCTACTGAAAATTTTACGGTATCACACCCACAATATAGTAACATAGATAGATATTATTTTGATTACTGTTGGAAAGCATATTTAAATAACAAAGATTCTGCTATAATGGGTGGTCGTGGTGTAGGTAAATCTTACATGATAAATAATATCCTCGATAGAGAATTTAGATTAGTACCTAATAGTTTAACCTTAGTGTCTTCTACAAATGAAGAAACTACAAATGAGGCTTGGAATAAGATAGAGGCGGGATTAAATGCTATAGAGACATTACACAGAGCTTTAAAATTAAAATTAATTACTGATTCATCTGATACAAAATACGCAGGTGAAACTGTGGAATTACCAGATGGTACACCAGAAGATCAAGGTTTACTTTCACGTTTTGAAAAAATTATATACGGTAAAAACCCGGGTAAAACAAGAGGTAAGCGTCCTACTAAACAATTAGTAGAAGAGTTTGCTGCCTTTCCGCCTTCTCATCAAAAAGGGGCCTTAGGTGCTTGTAAAAGAGAGAGTCGTGGTTCTTGGTATGTAATGGGTAGTATAAAAAAGTGTCAAGTATATTACTCTGGTACAGGTGGTACTGTAGAAAATGATGAAGCTGAAGGTATATTTTGTAATCCTGATGCACATGAAATATTAGCTACAGAAGATTTTGGTATACGAAGTGGTTTCTTTTGCCCTACACATATAAAAAGAGCTGGTACATGGGAAGTAACTGGTTGTCCTGACGTTACTCAGGCTACTATAGAAGTAATGAAAGAAAGGGAAGCAGCTAAAAGTGACCCTGAAAGTTATATGGGTTTACTACAAGAGTACCCTATGAATATAAAGGAGGTATTTATTCGTAAAGGCTCTAATATATTTGATCAAGATAAAATTGCCACACAGCGTATAAACCTTGATATGAACCCTGATATACCTAAACCTGAACGTGGTTTTCTTAAGTGGTTAAAAGCGGAAAATGGTAGAATAGTAGGGGTGGAATGGAGTCCTAGTCCTATAGGGGACATTAGTATAATAGAGCATCCACATTGGTTGTCTGAGCAAGCATTAGACAATGAAAAACAACCTTTACCGAATTTATATGTAGGTGGTTGCGATAGTATTGACCAAGGTACAGGTGATTCTGCACATGCTACGAATAATAAAAAAGGTTCTGAGTTAGCAATACTTATTAAGAAACGTATACTGGATAAAGGTTATTTCAGAACTACATCTAATTTGTATGTGGCTAAATATAACAAAAGATCTAACGATGTTCGTACAGATTGGGATAATGCTATGAAATTAGCTTATTATTACAATGCAGAGGTAAATATAGAGTACACTAAAATAGGTATAGTTTCACACTTTAGAGATAATGGATTTTATCATTTACTGAAGAAAAGACCTACTATCAATTTACAAAATGCTGACCCTAATAAACAAACACACCTTATAGGTACTACAGCTGGTGGGCCTATTATAGATCACCAAGATCAGAAAATCAAAGCTTATATAGATGACTTCTACGACACTATATACTTTAAAGATGTATTAGAACAATTACAAGATTACAATAGAGAAGATAGAACAAAGTACGATTTTGTCATAGCTATGGGATTATGTGAATTATCTGATGAAGATCTTATGGGTAAAATAGCTAAACCTCAGGAAGCTACAACTAAAGAATTACAAGTATTCGGTTATTACACTGATCCTTCTACAGGTTATAAGAAATATGGAGTTATACCAGATAAAGGTAGTGGGAAAGATGAGATGAATGCCTCTTTAGAGCGTGAAGCCGAAATGCATAGGCTATCAGGCGGTGTTCGTTGGATAGATATGAGTGATCCTAAAAACCCTAAGGCTGTATACGATTAATTTACCACTGATTTTTAAATCCTTTTTATTATCTTCGCTATTGTAAAATATGTGTATAAGATATGAATAAGAATCAAATAAAACCAATAGGTTTAAATTTAGTGGCAGAGGTCACAGAATTACCAAATATTGAAAACGGTATTTATACTGGTCCATCAAAGTTCGCTACAAGAACTAAAGTGGAATATTATTATGGTAAAGCAACAATGTTGGGAAGCAATACTAAAGAAAAATGCCCAGAGTTAAAAGAAGGTGATAACATCATTTTTAACCAGTTTGCGGGATATTTAGCACCGACAACAGATGCTTACGTTAAAGTAATAAGAAGTCATGATGTAGTGGCAATAGTAAATACAAGTTTTGATAAAATGGAAGAGAAAAATATTAAACCAACAGGAGAAAGAATTTTAGTTAAAATTATAGGTGAAGATTTAGTAGATGCAAATGGTATCTTTAATGATTCAAAACCAGATCCGCGTGATGCAGATACTCAAAAAGCCGTAGTTTTATCTTGTGCTAAAGGTGCATTAGTAAAATTCCCTAAAGGTACAATTGTAGCTTTTGATCCATATTGTGGTAATTTGATCTTAAATGCAGCTGATTGTAAGCTGAAGACAATACATTACGACGATATTTTGTTTACTATAGATAAATAATGGGTGTACTAACACATAGATATTACAATACTGAAGATGTAGCAATTTCTGAGCAGGATAAGTCTGACTTTTCCTACCTCAGTCAATCTGTAGATTTTTACATAGCTGCCTTAGTAAGAGAAAAGACTCATATCAAACATGCAAGAAACTTGTATGACGGTATAAGGGATAAAGACGAATTTAAATATTTAGAAGATGTCTTTGGTATAGAGTCAGCGTTGTCTGTAAAAATGACACCACTTATTAAAACACGTATTGATATCTTAGTTGGTATCCTATTAGATGAAACTTTTACTTTTAGAACTACTATCAAAGATACAGAAACTTTGACTAGAGTAGAAAATTTAAAGGCTGAAGAATTCTCTAAAAGAATAATAGAAAAATATACTCAGTTATTTAATGATAACATTAAATTAGTAAATAAGGGCGAGAAACCGTCACAATTTGCTAATGAAGATAAGTTTATAGTTGACCTAAAAGCGAGGCTAGATAAGGATTTTGTTTCTCAATTTCAATCTACAGTTGTTTCTTTACTTAGATTTTTTGAGCAAGATAAAACTATAGATCTTAAGCAAAAATTAAAACAAATCTTTGTAGATTTATTGGTTGCAGGTGAAGCCTATTATAGAACATATGTTTACAGAGTTGGTGAAGATCCTAAGTTAGAAGTATGTAAACCGGAAAATATGTTCTTTAGTAAGAATACTAATTTCCAATTTATGTCTACAGGTTCACAACCTAATGTAAACGCTTGTGTACATCGTAAATTTGTTAAGAGATCTGAAATTCTTACAGAATGGGGACATCTTATGACTGATGAGCAAAAGAGAGTTTTATTTGGTCAATCAGATGCGGGTGCTGCACCACGTATAAGAGACCCTAGACAATTAGATCATATCTACAGTACAAATACAGTATTAAACCAACACACTAACAGTACATGGGATACTATGCCTGTGTATCATGTTGAATGGTTGGCTAATAATGAAATATATCTAGATGAGGAGGATAAAGATAGATACCAAAATGTTGAAGATATATCTCACACTAGATACCCAGATCCTATATTTGGTGATGCTTCAGGTTCAGGGAGACCTAATACTAAAGCTTACAGATTGGATCGTTATGAGGGTATACGTATAGGTTGGAATATATATTTAAACTTAGGTAAAAGTAAACATCAACCACGTAGTATCGGTGCGCCTTATTTGACAACTCTGTCTTACAATGGTGTAACTTATAATGATAGAAATGCTAAGCCATATTCTTTATCGTTAGCTTTAAAAGATTTACAAGATTCTTTCGATATTGTAACTTTCTTTAGGGATAACCTTATAGCTAACGCTGGTGTAGATGGTTCCCGTGTAAATTTAGCTGCTATACCAAAAGTATTGGGTCAAGATTACATGGAACGTTTGTTGAAATTTATAGCTTTACGTAAACAAGGTATAGAAGTATATGACCCCACAGAAGAAGGCGCAAACTTATTTTCTGGGTACGGTGATTTTCACGGGTCTCTAAACGGAAATACTATAGAACAACTTAATATAGTGTTAGAATCTATACAGGCTCAAGCTGATATAGTTACTGGTATTAATAGATACATGTACCAAGCAGCTGAACAAAGAGATGCTGTTAGTAATGTAAAAACTGGTATAAAACAAACTTCACTTATTACTAAGGATATATTTGAACTTATATATGATACACGCTGTAACGCATTATACGATCTAGTAAATTGTGGTAAAATAGCTTATCAAGATGGTAAAAGAGGCTCTTATATACTAGGTGATAAAACAATGTTTTTTCATGCACAACCTGAAAACTTCAGATTTACAGACTTTGATATACACTTAGTAAATTCTAGTAGAGAAAATCTTAAGTTAGAAAAATTAGCGGCTTTGGCCCCACAATTAGCAGGTAAAGGTTCCATAGACGATGAAGTATTAGTAAAAGCTTTATTATCAGAATCTACTACAGATGTAGTGGCTATGTTAGACGAAAGCTTAGCTAAACGTAAAGCTGAAAATGATCAAGTTAAACAATTAACAAAAAAATTACAACAATTGCAAACACAATTAGATCAAGCTGGAAAAGAGTTAGAAAAAGCTCAAGCTGAAAAAGAGAAATTAGAAAAAGTAGATAGAGAATACAAAACTAAAGATTTAGCCATCAGAGAAGAAGATACAAAAGCACGTATTAGACAAGGTGATGATAGGATAGATTTAGAAAGAACTAAGACAGAAGCTGAAGCGCAAAAAGACGCTGAGGTAGTGAGATTAGAAAGAGAACAACTTTACGCTGATAATGTTTCAGGTAATGCGAGACAAGTTAAAAACGATTTGTAATAAGTATAATATGAGTGATAAGGAAGAACAATTAGAGAGAAGCTACACTATAAGATTAGATAGCAAAACAGTTATATCTGTGAAGGGTTACCAATTATATAAAGAACGTTGGTTAAACTATTTTGGATCTATAGATGCAGTAGACGAGTTTATTAAAAATTATAAGTAAAAATTATGGATATTAGAGTTGTAGAATCTGTTGCTACTAGTGGTTGTATGGTTGATCCATTATACCGTATAGATGGTGATATAGAAAATATTAGCTTGGCTTGGGATGAACCTAACCAAAATTTATCTATTGTAGATTACAACATCGACTACATGTCTTTACCTTTTCAAATAGGTACTGATATGGTGAAGAAAACATTCCTTACTTATAATGGTAGAACTTGTGCGGGTCAAATGTTAGAGACTGTTCTTATACAGTCAAAAAATGATGCAGATGCAAACCATATACCAGGTTACAATAACTCTAATGAGTGGCCTTATAATCCTAGTACTTATAAATTTCCTACTGAAATATTAAGTCTTACAAATACGGCTGATTACTCTATGATGCCATATGATTATAGCCAAGGATTTACAGTAGTAAAACAATTTCTTACAGCCCAAGCTAATTTAGCTCCTGGGACTCCAGCTTATACAGCATTTTATAATGCTCCACACCTCACTACTTTCTTACCTGCAAATGTTGATTGTGGGAGAATTTATGTGGATGGGTGGTACACATCTTACGTAATAGCAGTTAAAACTTGGGCTGTTTTAGATCCATTAAACAATGGTATAACAGCAGGGGATATATTCTTCTACCCTTTGAATAATACATTTTACATAAATACTACAGGTCAAGCAGGATCACTTACATTGGATCCTACTACAAATATAATGATACCAGATATTATTAACTATCGACCTGATCCTACTTTCTCAGAGTGGCAAGCTCTTATGATGGTTTATGCTGCACAAGTAGCTATGCCCAATAATGTTATATACTTTGCGGAGACACAACATTTAGTTACTATAGAATTAAATAAAGCTATACTTACTGAATTACTTAAACAAGCAAGTTGTTGTGAACAACCAGATTTTGATAGCTCTAAAATAATTACCTATATGAAACTTTTACAAAAGCGTATGGGTGCCTATATGCAATTTAATAAAGGTATTTACCACGAGGCTAGTTGTATATTAGAAAGTTGTAGAAAATTATGTGATATATGTTTATATCATCAAAGTTACGGGGCTTATAATTCAATCTGTAAAACATGTTAATAAGATTTGTAGACGATTATGATGCAGCTATAGTTGCTGGTAAAGCTTTGGTGGGTGATATACAATTTCGTATATGCACTAAAGAAAAATTTATGGGGGCGTCTAAGTATTTAGATGTTTTATATGCACAAAGTGTTATAATCTCAGCAATTATAGACCAACTAGAAAACGAAGACAATGCAGTTCCTAGAGCAAATGAAGCTTTACTTATGACTCTTAAATCTGTTATAGACAAAGATATTTGCAACAAGCCTAGAAATAGCGTAGTTAATTTAACTAATTATCATCAGTAATGGAAAAAGGATTTGGTGGTTTATTATATAATAAACGTAAAATATTAAAAGAACTTATAAATGAATTTCCTGGTTTAGGTAAATCTAAGGATTTTAAAATTGCTGGGCCTACTAATGATGAAGTTATGTACGCTGAAGGTAAACCTATCGAACCTAAAAATATGTACCCAGAGTGGAGAGATACTTTTAAGTTTGAAACCCCATCAGGTAAAAAATTTGATGTAGAGATTGGTAATAAAAATCGTAGAGAATTAAAGAATGAAGTTAGACTACAACTTATATCTAAAGAATTCGAAGATAACGCTCTAGTAAAAGATTTTAAAGATGATCTTAAACAGAGATTGGAGAATAAATTAGGTAAGAAATTTGTAGAAGATAGAGGTGGTGTAGATGCATACGTACGTGGTTACTTTTCACCAGAAAGAAAATATCAAGCTTACAAGAATGATATGAACTTTTTACCTATGGGACATTTTGAAGGATTAAAATCAATATTAAAAGGATAAAATTATGCCAGCACCAGGACAAACACAAGTTAATGTATTAGGACAATCATTTATAAATCCTAACATGTTTCAAATATTTAATGATCCGGACACAGATTGTCGTGTTATAAAGTACGTAGGTAATGACACAGTTATTACTCCTAATTATATGCATGACCATACTATATTTGAGTATAAGTCGCCTGTTGGTAATGCCTTACCTGTAACATTTAATTATCCTACTAACACAGAGGATAGAAGTTTACATTTTTTCACTTTAGATAACTCTAATAATGGCGTAGCTAAGACCTTTACTTTCTTACCTTCTTATATATTTTTGGATAATTTAGGTGTACAAACTTATACGGTAAATCCTGGTAAGAAATTATGTTTCTACGGAGCTATCATCAATGGCAAAATATATTTTAGAGTTTCTATAGAAACTACCAATTAATATTCAATAAATTTTCTTATATTCGCTCCAATAATTTTAAATAAGTTAATATGAGCACAGAATTGAATGTAAATGATTTACACAACGATGACGACGAACCGATCATCACACCTATTATTGAAGATGAAAATTCGGATGATGATACACCACCAAACAATGATGTTACTGATAAAGATACCGCAGATAGTACAGATAGTACAGATGACGATAATTTAGTACCTGAAAACAGAGTTGTAGAAGACGAAGACAATGATACTCCTGGTATAGAGCAGTTTTTGGCTGGTCACGGTATTATAGGTGGTATGATTACTTTTGATGAAGGTGAAACGAAACACTTTAATGATCTTACTGAATCAGAAAAATTTAATGTATTAAATGATTTAGCAAAATCTACAGCCCCACGTTTAGAGGAAGAATATGGTTTAGATGAGAATGAAATCGGTCTTATCAATTTTGTACGTGAACAAAATAAACCTATTGAAGAAGTTTTAGAAGGTTTAGCTAGGACAAGAGCTGAACAATTAATTGCACTTAGTCAATCAGGTTCTGAGGATTATAGCTCTATGAGTGATGATGCTGTAACATTGAAACGTTTACAAGCTAATGATCCAGAAGCCACACAAGAAGACTTAGCTGAAGAATTAGAGCGTCTAAAAGGTGGTAAATTCTTTGAAAAGAATGCTGCACAATATAGATCTCAATTTGTACAAGAACAAGCTGCTTTAGATGCACAATATAATGCGCAAAGAGCCGCTGAGTTTGAGCAAGAATTAGAACAAGATAGATCTATCATAGCTAATGCTGCACAATCTATTGATAATATCGCGGGTTGGAATATTTCTAATGATGAGAAAAACGAAATCCTACATGACCTTTTGGAAGTGAATGATCATGGTGATTCTTTATTTATGGAGGAAGTTTTTTCTGATCCTAATAAATTGGTAAAGGCCGCTTGGTTGTATAAAAATGCTGAGGCACGTATGGATCAAATTGAGGCCCACTACAAGAAAGAACTTACAAAAGAATATACAAGAGGTAGACAAGAAGCTTTAAATGGTTTATCTAAAGACCCTATTAGGGGTGTACGATCATCTGATGATGCTGAACCAACTCCTAGTACTCAATCAGGTAAAACTATCAAAAGTGTAAATGATTTACACAGCGATGATTAATTTACCCTTATAAATTAAGGGTTTTTAAATTTATTGCGAAGATTTTAAATAACAAGGGTGGTTTCCCCATCCAAAAAACAAAAGTAACACATGAAAATTGTAGACAGAAATACCGTCGTGCAGCACATCTCTGACACTAAAACGGTACAAAATTTTGGTACTTTATTAGGTACTAAACCACACAAATTAGGTACAGTTGTAACTATGTACAAAAGTTTAGCTTTGTCAACTTTGACAGATGCTTTGAAAAATGTATTTTACAACCCTAAGAAAAATGAAGGTTCTTTTACTCCTATCAACTCTATGTGTATTGAGTGGGCTATCGATGTAAACTTCATTAAAAAAGTACGTATTGTAGGTGCTATCTCTGGTTCTGGTTTAAACAAAAATGTTGAAACTATTATCTTAGCTGAGCGTTACTACGATAAAAATGATACTTTTACGTTAGAGAACAAACAACAATTATTCGTTGTAGCTCCACCACGTAAGTTAGATCAAACTCGTTGGGAGTATAAAGTTAAATTAGTAGGTAATGATTTAGGTAAATCTATCGATAGTGCTTATGCTGCTGTAGGTAAATATACTCGTTACCGTTCTAATTACCACCCAGAGTTATCTGAAAGAGGATACACTAAATGGATCTCTAACACTGAGACTCACCGTAACTTTATCTCTCGTCACAGAGCTTCTACTTCTTGGTCAGGTGATTTCGCTATGATGGAAGATATTTTTATTCAAGTAGGTAATGATCCTAACAAAGTGGATTCTTACTACAAAATGAATAAAAAAGAGAAAGAATGTATGGATAACTTCTTGATTTCAAGAGAGCAATCTAATGTTTTTTCTGAAACTAACTACGATGTAAACGGTAAATGTTTAGATCAAGATGATCATGGACGTGATATCCCTATGGGTGATGGAGTTATTCCTCAAATTTCTCGTTACTGTGATAAATTCTCTTACTCTATTTTAACTTCTGACGTATTCAATGACGTATTAGCTGCAATGAGAGAGAAATCAGAAACACCTACAGGTAACGTTTATGCGGTTATTTGTAATGAGCGTTTCTACGATCAAGTTGGAAACTTAATGATTTCTGATTTACGTTACCAATCTAGTGCTAATGGTGCTTACTTCTGGTCTAAATCAGCTAATGATAAAGTATCTATGGGTGGTGAATTTGATACTTACAAATTCCAAGGTAACATGATTACTTTCATGCCTGATAGAGTTCTTTCTCAAGAGTATCCAGATTGGGGTTACGGTATTTTCTTAGATACAGGTGCTGATTTAGCTACTGGTCGTCCAAATATCGCTGGTTTCACATTGAAAGGTGCTGAGATTGTATCAGGAAGTTTAAATGGTATGGGTGGTATCGATGGTAAAACATCAGGTGAAGTTGCTACAGGAGTACACGGATCTCAATATCACTTGTTAGGTTATTCTGCAGTTGTAGTATTTAACCCATACAGATCGTTTATCTTACAAGAGAACAGAATCTAATTTCTCTTAAATATAACACATTAAAGGTATCTAGAAATAGGTACCTTTTTTTTTGTTCCCTTATTTGTTCAAACTAAATTATTATATTTGCATACAAATTAATATGTAATATGGAAACAACAATTGAACAATTAGAAAATGGTTCTATCTCTGACCAAATTATTGAGATCAAATCGGTTTATAAAACTGGTAAACATACTATTCAACCTGCATTCGATGCCAAAATTGGCTGGTGGGCTGGAGTAGATCGTCTTACAGAAGATGACAAAAAAGGTTTAAGATACTACGTAAAAGTAGGTTTGAAGGGTGAACATGAAAGAGAAAATACTCGTATTGTTCTTCAAGAGGGTTTAACTTTTAACTTGACAAATGAAGTAGATAGAACAAACTGGATGTGGGTAAAAGAATGTAAAGATGTATTAGCTATGTCATTACAGGATGCTCAAAGTTCTAAAGCTTTGTTTTATGTGCATATTGAAGGTCGTGAATCTGAGATTTCTAACAAGAAAACAGAATTACAATTCAAGGCCATGACATTAGTTATGGAAGATCCTACTACTAATTACGTTAATAGAGCTTTACTATTAGGTATGGATATGGAGCACGAAAGACCATCTACTATCAAAGAGTTCCTTTTAGAAAAAGCTAAAGACAAACCGACAGAAATCATTCGTGTATATGAAGGTAATACTATGAAATTACACTTATTATACTTGATGGCGAAAAAAGCTAATCAGATTACTGTAGGTTCTGATAATGTGATTAAATACAAAGAGCATATCTTAGGTATGAGTGATGATTCTGCTGTAGCTTATTTACAAAGCAATAAAGAGATCTTAGGTCTTATTGAACGTGATGTAAATCCACAATATTTTGAGGAGAAAGCAACAAAGGTTCACGACTCTCAATTATCTAATATTCAGAAAGCGCAATTAGCCGCTAAAGAAAAAAGAGAACAAGAAGAAGCTGAAGCTAAAAAATAATAAAAGATGACTGAAAGAGGGGTTTACGAAAATATTTTAATAGAAATAAGGAAGGTTAAAGCCCCTTCTTTACATCTCGAAGATTATTTATACTGGGCAAACAAAGGTATACAAGAATACTGTAATGAGCGTTATAATAAGTTTGAGATAAATCAACAGTTAAGTGATGACTTAGGGGCACTCCTTACGGCGGATTCTTTTGTAATTGTAAATGCAACTACTGGTTATTTTGAGTCTGACCCTACTACTTTACTTACATACAAAACTGGTAATAGATATAATTCTGATTTTATACAATTTACATTACCAATTAACTACTGGCACATGCTGGGAGCAAATGTAACTAATTACACAAAATTTAATTACAAATGCCATCCTGCTGGTTATACTACCACAAATGCGTCTAAAAAGTTATCCACTCAACATGCGCAAAGTGTTATAGATAATTCATACTTGAAGCCTTTATTTTCTAGACCATACCATGGTTTTTCTACAAAACTAGGTGTGCAAGGTGTATTAGATATTTTGTTTTATATAGGTGATCTTACTAAGGCAGGCGTAAAAAGTGTGTATATAGATTATTTACGTAAACCGGCTAGAATAAACTTAACAAAAGCTCAAGTGGATGCTCCATTGGATACAACCAATATTATAGAATTCCCAGAGTATGTATGTAATGAAATAATTAAAAGAACTGTTAAACTTATATTAGAATCATCTGGTGACCCTAGATTAAATACTAATGTACCAATAAATACTTCTATACAATAATATGTTCTACTTTACTTACCAAACAAAGAATTTAATTACCGGTAAAACATATATAGGCGTACACAAAACATCTAATTTAAATGATGGTTACATTGGTGGTGGTATATACAGAATATCAGATGCTATCAGGTTGTCTAAGTCAAAAACTCGATTTTTTCCTAGATCCGTAGTTAAACACGGTTATGAAAATTTTAAATTAGAAATATTATGTTTCTTCGATACATATGAAGAATGCTTGGAAGAGGAAAAATTTCTGGTTGACATGAAATGGGTTAAGTCTAAAAGTAATTATAATGCTTTAGAGGGAGGTCAATCATGTCCTGCTATCAAATGTGAAGTATTTGTTTATTGTAAGGATGGTAATTTTGTAGATAAGTACGATTCTTATGCTGATGCTGCTATTATTGCTAAAACAAGTTCTAAAAGTATATCTAAGGTAATAATTAATGAACTAGGTGGATCTCGTTTAGGTTTCAGATTTTTCAAAGATTTTAAAGGTGATAAAATTGAACCTTATAATTTTGATTACTTTAAAGGAGCAAATAACCCAAAAGCAAGGTCTGTTGAGATTTTTGATATACATGGAAAATTTTTAAATAGGTTCGGTAGTGTCTCTGAAGCGGGTAAATATTTAGGTATACCAGGAAGCTCTATAGTTTCTACTATACAAAACAAAAGGGAAAGTTATAAGAAAAAATATATTTTTAAGTATACAGATATTTAACCTTATGGGTTGAAAAAATATGTATAATATTGCCTGTTTATAAGGGGATACCAGCTCCAATTATTTTTTTAACTGACAGCTATACTGGTATAAGCTGTTGATAAACAACAAACTATATGTTTACATTATCTGACAAGATGAGAGTATTAAACACGGCATCTCATGTACGTGTATATTCATCTGCAAACGTTGAGCGTACTACTGCAGCTGCTGTTGCAACAGGAGATACGTTATTAATCGAAGGGTTTGGATCTTTCCCTTTAGATTCTATTTCTGACATCAAAATGCGTAGAGCTGTTCCTGCTGTTAAAGAGAGCAAGGATTTTACAGTTATTGCACCTGCTGGTGTAGCTATCGGTGATGCTATTGAAGTAAGAGTACAAATGACAACTAGTCGTTACCAATCAGAATTAGCTGTACAAGCTCGTTTAGGTGGTGCACACTACTTTACATTCACTACTGCACCTTTAACTGCTGTTACTGTTGCTGCTATCCGTACAGCTATCATCGCTGGTTTGGCTAGTCAAAAAGCATTATTCCCTAACGGAGTATATCCTTTTTCTGTAGCTACTGGTACTGCTGCATCTGATATCAATTTAATCACAACTAGTGGTTATGAGTCAGTTACTTTTGATAGAGTAGAGATCCGTCGTTCTAATGTTGGTATTGGTTCACAAGTTTTCAATTCTTTAGCTTTAGCTGTTACTAATGCTGTAGGTTCTGAAGGTAAAAACTTAGGTAAATACTTAGAAGAATCAGTACACATGGGTACTCATTTAAATAATGGTCCTTACGGTGTTGATACTATCGATACAAGAGTTGACGTTCGTGGTTCTTACACTGCATTGTATTTCACTTTAGATGCTTCTTACTTAGAAGATTTATCTATTGTTGCTGCTGACAATGGACCATTACCAGCAAAACATAAATTTGCAGTATGGTTAAACGAAGCTACTTGTTTAGGTACTGACGGAGCTATCCACAAATTAGCTGCTGTTGCTTTAGTTCGTGAGGCTGCTTTAACTTCTCTTACTGCTGTAGGTTACACTGCTGCTGCTATTACAAGAGCACAAGAAGAAACTGAGATCTTATTTATCGCAAATGAGAACTCTGTTGCAACTTCTGCTGCTTTTATTCTTTAATAGTAACAAAAGTTATAATATTAACCCAGCTTCGGTTGGGTTATTTTTTAAATATATTTTAAGCTATGAACGGAGCAGGTAAATACAATAAGATTAATCTAAACAATAAATATAAGATAGTTTATAAAACAACAAATCTTATAAATGGTAAAACATATATAGGCGTACATGCTACAAATAACTTAAAAGATAAGTATATTGGCTGTGGAGTAAAAAGTAATTCAACAGCTATTTACAATGCTAATAGACGTGCTTATAAAACACCTTTTATAGATGCGGTTGTAAAATACGGCTATAATAAGTTTAAGAGGGAAATTTTATTTATATTTGATACATACGAAGAAGCATTAAATATGGAAAAATTAATTGTTAATGAAGAATTTATAAAAGATAAATCTAACTATAATATATCAGTTGGTGGTGATAATGTACAAGCACTTAGCGGTTCTGAAAACGTACAATCAAAACCTTTAGCTGCTTACGATAGTAATGGTGACTATTTAAATAAATACCCATGTGCTTCCGAAGCTGCAGCAGCGTTGAATTTAAACTCTCAATCTATAAACTGTGTTATGCAAGGTAAAAATAATTCCTTAAAGGGTTTTCGTTTTGTGAGAATAAACTCTATGGAAGATGAGGTACCAAACAAAATTGAAGAATTTAAAGAGATTCGTGGGTTAAATAAAAGCAAGAAAATATCTATTACAGACCATCATTCAAACACTACTGAAATATTAGAATCAAAAATGGAATTAATAAGAAAATTTAAACTATCAAAAGGTTCTGTTGACTTTTATTTGTATAAAAGGAAGACAAATAAATTACTGTTAGATAGATACCATATTGAACTGTATTAACTTATACTTCCAAAATATTTTTTTATATTTGACCTATAAATAAATATTTTTGTGTATGACACATATGGAAATAGCTTCCAGTATAAGAAATCGGGTTGCAGATGGACTCTCTGGTAATATAAATGATCAGGCTTTTAGTATAGATCAATTGTATGACGAGATTGATTTAGCACGAGCTGATTTTATTAATAAATATACTGGTACTACTAAATTAAATACAACTTATCTTTTACAAAACATAGACAGGTTAAACCTACAATGTTTGCCTTTTGCAAATGCTGAATGTTGTGCCGCTTATTGTGAAGGGGCTGATTGTGTTCCAGGTGTTGAAATCCCTACTTTATCAGCTACTTACGATAACAGTGCTATAGAATATTTAGGTATAGAAAATAAACAAGAAAAACTTTTAGTGTATTACGACACATCTGATATGTATAATCATCAGTTTCGTATACGCACAAAACATAAACCTTTTGCTTGGGTAGATACAAGCATGAATTCACATGGTAAAATGACTATATACTTTTTTAATTTAGGTATATATAATCCCCTACAATGGATATCTATAAGAGCCGTGTTTAACCACCCAAGTGAAGTTAGATCATTAGACCCTGATTATTTACAAAAGGAATATCCAGCACCTCTGCATATGCAAAATGCTATCATAGACACACTTACAGAAAAGTACATAAGATATTTCCGTACATTGAATTTAATACCAGTACCAAATACACAGACAGATCCTGTCACATAATATATAAGAAATGGCTTTAGAAAAAGTATTATCACAATTAGAGAAAAATAAACCTGTAGAGAAAAAAGAATCTACGTTAAAAAAGAACTCAGATTTTTTAGATGCTGATTGCTTGGAGGCTTTACAATTCCGTATAAATGAGGAGGAAAAATCTTCACGTATATATGAGAATATGTCTTTATGGTTTGATAATCAAGGTTTTGCAGGTGCTGCTCAACAATGGAAGCAGGATTCTTTAGATGAATTAGTACATGCTGGTTGGGCAAAAGAATATTTATTAAATTTAGGTATACAACCTGAACTTAGGGAAATTCCTAAGCAACCTACATCTTTTAAAAGTTTTATGGATATTGTTGAACAAACTTATGCCCATGAGATATTAGTGACAGAGCAATGTAAAGATTTAGCTAGTTGTGCCATGAAGTGTGGAGATCACATGTTATATCAATTAGCTTTGAAATATTTAACAGAACAGCAAGAAGAGTTAGGTAAAACACAAAATTTAATTGATAAATTAAAAGCGTTCGGTACCGACCCTGTTGCTCTTAGATTATTTGATAACGAACTTAAAGGTTAAGCATGGGACAAGAACAAGCAGCAGCTCCATTTTACGATTTCATGTACCCTAAGTTTTTACTAAAGGATTTATATGATATAGACATGCAAGAGGTGGAATACGCCGAGCGTGCTTATAATATTTACCGAGAGATAGGCAATATTGCAAGGACTACGCATGCTATAAAATTTACTGTAGATGATACACTAGAACATAAGTTACCATGTAATTTAGAATTTGTAGAAGCTGTTTCTACTTCTATGGATCATTACGCAGATAATAATGATGTGACTGTTTTCCATTCTGATGAAAATATTTCTCCTAATGGTTACATGGCGGATATACTTACTAATAGTTCACTTATACAACCTTTTGTACAACAAACTAGTGACCTACATCCTAAAGGAGAATATATACCTTATGAATTGGAAGGATCGCCTGGTAACTACAAACTAAGATTTGATTCTAGCATATCAGGTACAGAGATCATATGTATATACAGGGGTGTTGTTGTAGACAGAGAGGGTAACCCTATATTATTTCGTAAAGAGGCTGAGGCTATTGCTGCAAAATTAGCATTCATATATATACAAAAACGTATGTTTATGAAAGATCCCACAGCCGGGCAAATATTACCTTACATAAAAGGTGAGTGTGGTAGACTTATGGCTGCAGCTAAAATACCTGAGTACATGACGCAAAATGATTGGAATCGCGTTCTTACAGCTCTTACTAGCCACAATAGAAAAGTATACCACCGTAGTTTTAAAACTATGCAATAATGAGCGAAGTTACTGAACGAAAGTTTAGAGATTTTTCTTACATGCTCACGGGTAAAGATGTATTACCCACAGATGCTAGGGAATGTAAAAAATTCCTAAAGAAAAAAGAGAGTGCCCCACTAGGTAAACTTAGAGATATTTACCACACACGTGAAAATGGCGCACTTGTAAGAAAGATATTTTTAGCGTTATTACGTTGTATAATAGAAGAAGTGGCTATGGGGAATTGTAAATTTGTATTTCCTAATAATTCCAAAGCAACTATACAAGCTGATTGGAGTACAGAATACATGGCTAAAACAAAAGTTCGTAGACAAGTAAATTCTATGGATATAGACTTTATACAATCAGAATATAGACTACCTTACATAAAAATGCTATTTAATAACAAAGCTATAGATGAGAAAAAACGTTACTATGTATATGTAGATAAAAGTTTATATGCTAAATTAGTAGACACTGTAAACAAAGGCAATAATTTTTCTAGAAGACCTCGTGGTGTAGATTACTTTTTACCGTATATTTACCAGGAATTTCCATATATTGAGGAACATTGTTTGAAAAACTTAGCTATACATGGCTTTAGTTCTTTACTTGCAGAACTACATCACGGGGAAGAAGTTCGTTTTAGGGATTTAGTAGGTGAAGTAAGATTTTTTAGGCCTTTAGGTAAAGACTATAAAATCATAATGGATATGGTAGTAAAATCTAGAATAGCTAGAAAACAAAATAAATTATATGAGGAATTCTACGTTTAATACATTCTCTGAGTTAAATTCAGATACGCATCCTGTCAACACTAAGAATAGTTTGATGTCAGATGCTATAAACGTGGCATTAACTACTAAAGGACATAATCAGCTTATCTTACAAAATATGCAAGGTACTGATTTATTTTCTATGTTAAAACCTGGATACACACCACTAGGTGTAAATGTGTATAATAATATAGCATATATTTTATCAGGTTTATTTAATACAGATGGTACTTTTGTTACGGGTGAAATAGGGACTTTTCCTTCACCAGATTGGGCTGGACTTATAGCACAATCACCACAAGACCCTAATTATTTTTTACCTTTACTACAAGCTTATTCACCTTTATATAACTTTTCTAATTCTAATATAGACTCTGTATTAAATAATGATATTAATTATTATGAAGAGTTTAATACTAGTAAATTTAATTTTTTACCTGGTAGACTTATAGAATTAGAATTGCAACCTTCTTATGATGATTCAGTGAATGCAATATTTACTGATGACTACAATCCTATACGTTTGATAAACTCTAGATTCAGAGTTAGTCCAGATGGTAAATCAGCGGCATTAGCAGATCGTAGACAATCAAAAGATACTAACACCTATTCTAATAAAAGATTTGGTGCAACAAGATTAATAAAAAGATCTGATCTTATACCAGATTTACAGTACTTAGGTGTATTCCCCGGGGGACATCATCCTGGTGGAGGTTACAGATTCTATTTTAAATACTCAGATAGTGATGGCGCCCTTACAGATGTAATTGAAGAATCACGTTCTGTAATTATGGCTTATGATAATCATGGAGCTACAGAAACAGAAGATACAGGTAAATTAGTAAAATTTCGTATAAGTAATATAGACAGAAAATTTTCTGGTATAAAGATTTATTATTCCTACGCTTCAGGTGGCACAGACACAACTACTTCTATATATGAAATAGTCAATTTTTACGATATTACTTCTAATACTATGGATATTACTATCTATGGTAATGAGCCTAAGTCTTTAAAATCAGCGGACTTTCTTAATATAGATTACTCTAATATCAGCACTGCTAAGTCTATCACACAATCAGATGATAGGCTAGTTATAGCAAATATAACAAATAGTGTAGATACTTATGACACACTTAGAGTAATAGCTCAACAACTACAAATAAAACAATCTTCTAGAGACATGGTTATAAAAGGTCTAGGTAATGGTTATGCCAATCCTGACAATGTTTATAATTTTCTAGGTTATTGGGCGGGTGAAACAGTAGAATTAGGTATAGTATTTGTTCTCCCCGATGGTAAAGGTAATACACCAGTATTTCCAATTAGAGGTGGAGATAATTATGAAAACAACTTTACTTACTCAGGAACTAGTGAAATAACAAATGCTAGTGGATTTAAAATTAATAGTAATACAGTACCAGGCACAGAGAATAGATTAGGTGTATTTAGAACGTGGAAAAGTAGAGAAATGCTAAAGGGTAATAATGTAGACTCTACAGGCGTTATTTATTTTTCGGTTGACATAACAGCTCTTAAATCAGACCCTTATATATTAGATAATACTATAGGGTTTTTCTTTGTTCGTAAAGAACGTAAGAGAGATTGTATAACACAAGGATATTTAACAAATGTTACTAAAGTACCTTTATCTAAACATATGATAGATACTGGATACTACACTAATCAAACTTTACCAACTGAGTGGGATAATGAGTCTCTTACACATCTACAAGATATATTTTCACCTATAGGTAAATATACTGGGAGTGATAAATTTTTACCTGCTCCAGGCCGTTTATGGGAAACTACTGTAGATATGGGTGTGGGAGGTAATAAAGATGGTGGGCCTGTTACTTTACAAGGTAGAGTGATACCAGATCAGAACACTAATGAAGAAATGCATTACGCTTTTTATTCTGGTGATCAGTTAGCAGATCCACAACTTACAGCTGCTACTTTTAATGGTGGTACTAAAGGGTTAATGGTTAATTCTGATGGAGCCACTAATGCTAGTAGTGATTTAGGCTCAAATTCCATATTTTATGGTATTGTACTTACTGATACTGACCATTTACCATTAACTACAGTAGGTGAATCTGATACATTACTTTCACCGCGTGGTTATACTGTAGAATCAATCAGTAACGTAAGACAACGTGTGTCTATTAATTTAGTAAATGTGCACTCTAAGTTAACTTCTTTGTATACATCTATAAAAACGACAGATGCAATTATATTTGAAGTTGATAATAATAATAATATAATAACAGGTAGTATGTCTACTACAAACTCCGCAACAACTGATAATATAGTAGACGGTGGAGTTGTCACAGGCACATGGGATTTTTTAGATTTTACAACAACCGCGGGTGCTACCACATACAACTACAATATAAGCATATCAAACTTTAAAATAAAAGAATTTTCTACGGGTACTATATACACCATGAGTGGCCACATGGAGTCAGGGACATTTAATGTAACTAGTGTGCAATTAAATTTTACTACCGCACCTGTTAAAGAATTGGAATTAGGGGTGCACAATTTTAAACCTACTGTATTAATACCGGATTCCAATAGACAAACTTATTTCCAATATGTAGGTGAAGGCCAAGAAGCTTATTCAGGCAATCAATTCTCTGCGACAGAAAACAGAAATTATTATTTAGTAGCTTCTAACAATCATTACACCACATGGAATTATGTAGTGACAGGGACACCTGACGCAGATTATTTTTTCTCTAACAATGTTCAGTTTTCAGAATATGTCGGGGTTAGAATGACAAAAGGGGAATCCCAAATTATAAATGCACTGAAAAATGATGCAACAACCGTTGTTGGTATGAGTGGTCTGGTATTACATCCATCAGGATATTCAGCAGTACCAGCTACGGTGTCATGGTTTAATGACTCATTAAAAGATTATAATTACGCAATAAGGGATAGGGGTATAAGATTGGCTATGTTAACTAACGTATATGACTCAAATACTGGAGCACTTACATTAGCAAACTGGAAAGGTAAATACACTAACACAGCTCTTACTGATACTTACTCGGCTATATCAAAAAGATATACTTGGGCTACCAGTCCTAATATAATGGAGCTATTTGACGGTGATTGTTTTATAGCACATGTATATAAAAGAATATCAAGAGGGTTAGGTATACCAGGTGTGCCAACAGCTACTGATCCTAGTGTATACAGGGATGGTAATCAATCTACTGGGCTTAGAGCTAAGGGATTTGTAATACCTATAGTTACAGAGAATAATTATAACGTAGCTCTTAGAAGCTTCCAACAATATTCGGAAACAGAAAAAGCCTTGTATGGTAAATCTAGAACTTTCTATCCTATAGATAATATAGATGCGTTAAGATCTTCTAGACAACCTGAATCTACAGGTTATAATCATGGTTACGATTTTACCTATAGTGATAAAAACTATGTAAGTTTAAATGACCGTTCACCATCTTTAGATATAAATTACGGTAATAGAATACTAGTATCTGAGCGTAGTGCTGCGGGTGATTTCAAGAATGGTTACTTAGATTTTAGTGGTTTAAATTTCAAAGACTATAATAAACAATTAGGTGAAATAACTAAAGTAATTGCGCATAATAATTTTGCTTACTGTATATTTGAACAGGGTGTTGGTGTTATTCCACTTACTCAAAGAACTATGATGTCTGAAGCACAGGGTGGTATCTTCATTGATAATGCTCAAGTATTAGCTAATAAAATGGAGATCGTTTCTACAGAATATGGTAGTGACCAACAATTTAGTATAATCAAAACAGATTTATCTGTGTACGGTTGTGATTTAAACAAAAACAAAATTTGGCGTATAACATCTGCTCAGGGTGGGCATAATCTTGAACTTATTAGTGACTTTGCGGTGCAATCTATAATTAGTCAATTTAAAGACCGTATAACTAAAAATAGTTATGCAAGATTTATAAAAGCTAATTATGATCGTGAGAGAAACCATGTTATATTTTCTTACATGAATGAGGATAGTGGACATTTTTACACAGACAATTTTGATGATGCTGTTTCTACTAATGTTACACCATCTGTGCCGGTTAATCCAAATCCAACTACACCTGGTGGTACAACAGTAGATGATGAAATAATTTACCCTAAATCAGCTACTCTTGTCTCTAAGTCAGCTTATATTAGCCCTAGACCGAGTGTAGTAAATAGTATAGGGTCATTATATTGGAATGAAACTATAAATAAGTGGGTATCAAGACTTAGTTGGACACCATTATGGATGTATAATATAGAAAACAACTTGTATTCATTCAATGCTATAAAGGATACTCACATAATATGGAAACACTTCTCTGAAACAGTACCTTACTCTTTTATATATGGTGAGCAACATAAATTTATATTTGAGTTTGTAGTTGTAGACAAATCTACTATGCAAAAAATTATAACTAATTTAATGCTTGTTAGTAACAGAGTGTTCCCAGGTCGTATATCTTACACACTTTTAGAAAATGATGTAGATTATGATTCTTTCGCGAGCACAAATTCTAGCTATGTAGATTTGCTTAGACAAAGACATGAAATAGAACCTTCAGTTGGTTGGAATATTACTACTATACAAATTACTACAGGTGGTGTAAATTATATAAACTTCAATTTATTAATTTCAGAACATGAAGCAGAGCGTTTAGTTGGTAGTTATTTTACAAATTTAGTTGATGGTAATATATATATAGTTGGTCCAGTATTGTTACAAAATGGTGTTTATTATAATCAATTATTAGACGTCAATGGTGCACCTATTGTAGGCCCTAACCCCTCTAACTTTGTTGCATTAGATCGTATAGAATTCGGTATAATAAAACAAAACATGGAATATATAGAAGACCATTTATATATAGAAACAGGTAAAGAACAAGAAGGCTCTACTATTAGAGATAAAGCAGTAAAAATCAAAGTAGAATACGAAGGGTATGATTATGTGACTGTACAAACAGCTATAACATCTTTCATATACTCATTTAATTAATATATACAAGCATGAAAAGTAACATTTATGATCTTTTAATTTCAGAATTAGTTTTAAATAGTGGTAGTGGATCATCTACTCCTAGTACTAGTACTGTCACAAGTTTAACACTATCTAATGATTTAGGTTCAAACTCAGTTATAGTAAACTTTGTAGGTAATGTTACTTACACTTCTACTGTTAATAATATGCCTGCTGGATATAGTATATCAGCTAGTTCCCATGTAATTAATTATCCTGCCACAGCTGCTACTGTAGGTAGTGGATCTCCTATTGTAGGTGCTGCTACACCAGTGGTTTTAAATACTAATGGGGCTACTTTTACAGTAACGTCAACAGTAACGTTAACTAGTTTAACAGACCCTACTATAGTTCTTAATGCTACTAATACTATTACTGCAGTAGCTTCTATTTACTATGGAGTTAAGCCTTATGAGTCTTTTCCTATATTGACATCTCTTAGTTCTCAACCTTATACATTGAATCAATTTTCTTTAACTAGTACAGTATTAGGTAGATTCTTTATAGTATTTGAAACTGGTCTACTAAACTTTGATGGTTTACTAGATGACGGAGGTCAATTCTGGCCTGTATCAGATTTCACACTTATAACAAATTTGGGTTATGATTTCTATCAATTAAATTGGGATACTCAGTTAACAGGTACAGTTCCAAAAATATTCACGATAATTACCTCTTAGTAAATATCATATTTTTAATATATTGTTTCAATTAATACAGATAAAATGTCTATAGAAGTATATAATAATTTTAAGTTACAGAAAGCAGCTGCATTAGACAGCCGTTTAAATCCTGTAGCTACCTTTGGTGACTTACCAAATATTTCATCAAATTTTCTATATTTAGGTGCAGTTGTTTATGTTACTTCTGAAGCGGCTGATTATAAAGTCACAGATGTATCTAGCGTTCTTACTTGGGTAAAACAAGAAGTTGTTACTTTAGGTGCAGGAACTATTAATATTTTAGATACAGACAATACTATAGATTTATCTATGGTTTCACCTGTTATTGCTAAATGTAACGTTGTAACTGTAAATATTTCAGGTTCTAATAGTTCTGCTGCTATATACACTATATTAAATGCACCTACACATGACTTTGAGATAAGAGTTCAAAATGGCAAGCAAATTAACTTCATGCACACAGACTATACTTCAGCAAATAATGGGGATATAGTATTCGAGGACGGTTACAATTTTAACCTTAGAGGTAGATCAGTAGGTAACGAAAGTATCATCTTCCGTAAAAATGGAACGGCTGTGGTACAAGTAGGAGCTACACAATTTTTGACTGCTAGTGAG
>Ga0247722_10000311_pt1 | contig 31209 bp, 26 predicted proteins | sample MSEWelMarce3H_FC_FD_189094 | JGI IMG/M metagenome (GOLD analysis project Ga0247722, IMG submission 189094) | Subsurface sediment microbial communities from gas well in West Virginia, United States - MSEEL Well Study Marcellus 3H_FC | ecosystem: Environmental > Terrestrial > Deep subsurface >... | reverse complement strand
GCATCATAGTCTTCATAATTGATTTAGTTATACCATTTTTACCATAAATTTCTAAATAGATTTTATAAATTTTTTCCTTTTCAGATTCTTCAGCAATTTTATTTATCTTAATATTATTCTCTTTAATCTTATCGTTATGTATACCGACTTTATTAATGTTATCATCAATTGTTTTTTTGATTGAATATTTCTCTTTTTCAAGTTCATCAATTTTAAGACCGGCTTTAATCAATAAGGTTTCAGTTTTTTGGTTTTCGGATATCTTCTCCTGAAGTTCGTAATACCTGGATAACTTGTCACTTAAGTTCTTGATTTTCAAATCATAAGATTCAATATTTAATTCGTACTTTTCTTTGATGAGTTTGTTTTTCTCATATTCATCAAATTCTTTTTTTAGTTTGGTAAAACTTTGTTCTTTGGTGGATAAATCAGTCATTAACCCCAAAATTTCGTCTTTGCGTATGATAAATCCGTCAAGTTCCCCAATTTTTGATTGGGTAATTGTTGCGTTCATTAACTCAATACCACAATGTTCACATTTAATCCCATCACCAACAGAACTTTTCAATTCTTCCAAGGTTTTTATTTTGTTATCAACAACAACTTTTTCCTTATAAGCAATATCATATTCTTCTTTAACCTTATCGTGTTCATCTTCATGATAAAACGATGTTGGTTCCACCACTTTCAGGTTTTCTAATTGTGTAACAACTTTTCCCTTATCAAATTTTAATGTATCAATTTCAGAATTAACCGTATCCGGTGATAACCTACTAATTTCAGCATCAATATCAGTATGTTTATTCTTTAATAAAGAATCTCTATAATCATGACCTTTAAGAATCCTCTCCATAACATCAACTAGTTTTGGATTTAATTCATTGTTTTGGTCAAGTAATGTTGTGATATTGTCTTGACAATTTTCGTTATCAGTTTTTAGTGATTCAGTATTATAAATGTTTGATAACATTGATTTTGAGAATTGACTATATAACTCTTTACCAACCTCTTCCTTTTTCTTAAGGAAGTCCAATCCCATGAACCTAGATAATACTTGACCTCTGGCTGTTGGTTTAGCATCAATTAACTCCTCTAAATTACTAGCGGTAGTTAGAATAGTCATCAAGAAATCGTCCTTGGTTCCAATAGATGTTTTAATAAAACTTTCAGTCTCCCTTCTTTGTTCACCAGTAAAATTTTGTAAGCTACCATCATATAGTTTCTTAAAGAAATCTAATTCTGTTTTAACTGACCATTCACCGGCTTTAGTCTTCTTTCTTTCAATGTTTCTAACAATAACATATTCATCACCATCAATGATGATTTCACCCTTTACAGACACCTTATTCTTATCAGAAAATCTATTAAATATTTCTTCAGCCTTTGAAGTTTTTGTTGTTTCATTAAAGAATAAGAATAATAATAAATCAACCGATAGAACAGTTTTACCCCCAAAGTTTGGGGGATTTGATTCCACAACAGATATACCATCACATTTCTCAAAATCCAATCTTTGATTCTCACCATAAGATAAGAAATTTGAGAATTCAATGTTTTTGATATACCATTTCTTGAATGGTGTTGCTTCGGTTTGGGTCAATAACATATTGTTATCCACTTGGGCATTTAACGCACAGACCTCATCGTAATAATTTTCATTATTCTTTGATTTTAGATACGATTTAACCAATTCCAATTGATAATTACTATCCAAGATATTAAACGAAATATCAACAGAATGTGTTGTCTCCTGGGTAACTTTAGTCTTTGTAATAATATTCACATTACTAGTAAGATATTTTTTCTGAAAATAGTGTTTTACACTTTTAATCTTTTCTTGTGTAAAATTTTCAGCGAAATCTTCCCAGACTACCTGAATATAAGGATTATCTAATTTTTCTATTTCTAAATCGTATTTCATAAAATAATTTACTATTTAATTGTTTCTACAACTTCTGCTGTGATTTCTTTTTGACCTTGTTCTGTTTCATACTGAACTTTCAACTCTTCCATTTTAGTTTTAACCATTTCAGCATATTGTTTTTGGAATTTAGTTTTAGCTGTGTTAATAGCTTGATTTCTTGCCGTTACTCTTTGTTTGTGAGCTTTTGCTCCCCCTCTTTTTTTAGATGTTGCCATTGTATTTGATTTTTAGTTATTATGTTTATTTGCTGGTCTGTTTTCCTCAAACCATTCTACGATTGAATTAATAATCCATACTCCCCCGGATGATAACATTCCGTCAAAGAACCAAGAAGAATATACATCCACACCAAGTAATTGATTGACTGGTGAATATATAAAAAGTCCTAAAAAGAAGCCAACCCAAACGCCGAAACACATTACACATGATGTCATATTCCTAACGAATACCGCAAATTCGTTAAAAGGTTTATCGGATTCAGACCATTCCCTAATAAAATCTCTTGGACCATTGAAGATACTTCCATAAACAACAATGTTTGTTATTCCATAAGCCATAATCGTCCATACTAATAATTGTACCATATTATAATGTTTGTTTAATGTTTGACCCGTTCATATAAATGACTCTCTGTCCATCAGCATTGGGGGTCGTTAATTTATTTTCTAATTCTGAAATTTTTTCGTCTTTCAATTTTAGTTCTTTTCTCAGATTGAGTAAAGTGGTTTGCAAAGATTTTTGGTTATCTTGTAATTTTTTTGTTGTTTCATCCGTTTTAGTGGAAAATTCTTGTATCTCGTTGGTCATTTCATCAATTTTAGTGGAAAGTCTTTGTTTATCATCTTCCAACCCTTGTATTGTTTCCAGTAACTTATCTTTGTCCCAAATATTGTCTAAATTTGGGACGGAATCCTGAATGAAAACCTCCTTAATCACAATCTTTTCAACCTCTTTGATAACTTCCACCTCCCGAACCGGTCCTGGGACTTCAACAATCTTTTCAACCTCCTTAATAACTTCAACCGGGACTTCTTTTATGACCTCAATTTCAATTGTTTTTGGTTCTGGAGTATTTCCTATAAGACCATACTTTTTTGTGTCAAATCCGGTCTTAAAACACTTATTGGCGAAGTCCTCAATATCAGTTATATTGTTTAATTTACAATAGTCAGTTATGTCTTTATGATATTTTTTATTAATAATAAAATCCATAATTAAACTCGTTTTGAATAACCCACAACCTGATAAAAGTCTTTCTTACCCTCACAATATTCTTTAATCAATGTTAATAAACCCCGGAACATAAACGCACCTGTTGCCTGTTTCTCGCAAATTGAGAACAACTCAATAAATGTGGTTAATGTTTCAATGGTATAATAACCATTACCATTAAGTCTATTGTATTTTGAACCAATCCTTGAAATATGTTTTAAACTATATGAATTTCTATCCTCAACACTCTTAAAGGCTATTGTTTCATCATAGATTTTAATCATATCATCAATATACGATAATAGAAGTTCCTTACTGTATTCTGATTTTACTAGTAAATCCACAATCCAATGAGTATGTGATGGGGTTCTTAATCTTTTATTCTCCTCTTTGTATTTCACAATAAAGTCCAACTCCGGATTCTCACCCCTACTACCTTGGTATATTGCAACTTCGGTTACGTAATCAGTCTTCCAATATTTTATTGGGTTATGAGTAATACCTTTTCGTTTATAAGTTAATTTTGACATTGTAATGATTTATTATATTAAACATTCACTAATCTTTCGGTTTCATTTGCGATATCCTCAAATGACTTTATTCTGAATGATAAAAATGGTTTTGGGTTATCTAAATCAACAAATGAGTATTCATCAGTTTCCATATCATAAACACCAAATCCATGTTTTTTAACACTTTCCCCAAAATTTTGTTGTATTGTTGAACCTATCATAACACCTCTTTTACCATTTGGTATGTTAAATATAGCTCTTTTGTGTATATCACCACATAAAACTAAATCTAACCCGTTGAATTTTTCAACATCATAAGCGTGAGTACCAAAATCAAATCCTAAATCAGTCGTTAAACCAACAACCGGGTCATGAAATAATCCAATCTTAAACCCAACAGCCGTTTCAATTTCCGGTGGGATATTTCCTTGAAATTGTGAATAAACACACCATGACACATTATCATCTTCATAAACACCTCTATTTTTATAATAAACAATATTTGGATTATTTAGGTTATTAACTATAGGTGTTATACTATCTAGTCTTTCATCGTTCTTCAGATTAGCATCGTGATTTCCAGGTATAATTATAATTTTACTAATCTTAGCACATTCAGTTAATATCCAAGAAGACATTTCTATAGCTTCAGGCGTTAATTGATTTTTACTGTGCAGAAGGTCTCCAGTAAACACAACTCTATCAGGTTTTATCTCTCTGAACTTATCCAACATCTCTGTTAGGATTTTCCGATATAAGTCATGGTCTTTGTATAGTCTGATATGTAAATCAGAAAAATGAACAATAGTGTTTATCATATTATAGTTTTTTTGTTGTTTCATCAATCTCAAATATCCCTCTAACCATAACACCTCTATCGCCTTTAATTTGATACTCCACTGGGTTCGCTAAAACATCATCCAACAACATACGAATATTGTTTTTTAGAGTATCTTCAGGATTTATACCACTTAAATCTTGACCCATTTCAGGTGACCAAGTTAGTATAATGTGTTTATAAGGCTCAAATGTTTCAGGGTTATAAAATGTCGGTGAAATACCCGCACCATTTTTAACAGGTGTTAATAATTTGTTAGGGTTATACATCGTAGGTGTTAAATCCAAGGATAATAAATAACACCTACCTTTAAATTTCATTAAGTCCGACAATTTAATAGTTTGAGCATTGTAAATTTCACCATTGTCACCCTTAGCAAAAGGCATCGTTAAAATAATTAACTCATCACAACCACTAAACTCATCACATTTTTTTATAATGTCTTTATAAGGTAGTAACCCTTCACCATATAAACTAGTTCCAGTAACATTATCGTTATTACCAGCAGCAACAACTTCAATAAATTCTTTTAATTTCATATTATAGTTTTTACTAATAATAGTAAATTAAATTATCAATGTCAAATAAAAAAACCCTCCGTAAAGAGGGTGGTTCTAATCTAACAATTCATCAATATCAATACTATGTTCTTCCAGGATGTTACCTATCTCACGAGAGTATTCTTCAATACCATCAAATACATCGTTGTTAGTATTATCTTGGTTTTCAAATCTTCTCTCTAACTTTTTTTTAAGTTGGATAATATCAAAGATTGCGACCGCTAAATCTAAAGACTTTACAGCTCGGAGGTGTTTTGTAACATCATCCGGATTATCTAAATCAAAGGTTAATTTCGCTTTCATATGTTTATATTTTATTCCGGTTCAATATGGTTATAAATTAATTTCATCACCCAGGCATTCTCAAATTCATACATTCCACATACAGTACAAGCTTCTTCTTCCGTATCGTAATAGTTAATTTTACCATCTTTATCTTTCATAAAGTCCATATTCCTAAGGTCTATAATAACATATTGGTCTTTCACTAAATCAAATTTGTTTTATTACTTGTGTCAAATAATCTAAAATCCTCATTCATATGCCCACAATCAGCACATCGGTAAGATGGGAACGGTACTATTGTATCCTCAAGACTTCCAGTTAATAGTTTAGGAACTTTTTTAATCAATACAATTTCTTGAAAGATTTCAGATTTACATTGCTCACACGACATAGTCGGTTGTTTCTTTAAGTCAATTCTTGGTTGGTTAATTTCCATAGTTAATAATATAATTAATTTTTATTTGTTCCGAATTAGGTAGTGTTGAATTACACTCCCAAATAAATGTTATTGTTTCCATATTCAAATTATAATTTATTTTTTTAGTGTTGTCAAATAATTACTCATATCCATATCAAGTATTGTTGTTATAACTTCTTTAGGAACTCTAAATTCTTCATAACTACCATCATCTTTAACCAACACAATAATACATCCAAGGAGTTTAATATCTTCATATTTACTACCTTTCAACATATCTAATAATAATTTAGCATAAAAAGGTAATTGAGTGAAGTAATGACCTAGAGCATTATTCGGATGTTTCTGGAATGGAGTGCGCATAGGTTTTGTGAAATGATTAGGTTCAAAGTTCTTTTTTTTATTTGATTTCCAGTCTGTCACGATTAAACCTATCTCAGAATCATCTTTACCATTTATCAACCACACTTTATCTGGCTGACCGGTATACTTTAATTCAGGTGAACCCAAGACCATCTCCGTATCTAATAATACAGCCCCCCGTTTAACCATTAATTCTAAGTAGTCACTTCCGGCAGAAACCATCGCATCACTTTTTAGGATTTGTTCAAAGTCACAATCAAATATAGGTTGTCTAACTTCTTTATAACCCCCAAACATATCAATGGTTTTTTGTTCCAATAAGAAATGAACTCTACTACCCATATTTGTTGAGTAATCACCGGCAGCTTTCCATTCGTCCAACAGTTGTTGTTGCACTTCCAAATCACCTTTAGCTTTCTTAAACGAAATTTCTTGAGCTGGAAATTCATCATAGAATAGTTTTATAACTTTTGATACCGAAGGCCAATCACTTCTTAATTCGCCATTTTTATCAGCCATTGTGTAGGTATGTGTATCCTCAACAAAGGTTAACTGAAGTTCTTGTTGTTTGTTTTTGATTATCTCTCTAATCTCTTTAGCAACATTGTTTAATTCTCCCATAGTGTTTTTTGTATGTTATTCCAAAAGGTATTGTTAGTGTAATTTGATTGGACCTCAAATTTATAATTAATCTCTAAATTTTTCATTAACCAGTCTCTGATATGTAATGAAATTTCATCATCTTCTAATGAGAACATATCACCAATAAAAATCCAAAGATAAGGATTTACCCACACATAATTGTGTTGGTCAAACTCAAATTGTAATTCTAAATTTTTATCGTAATAAAACTTATTAGGTATATTTTTAAACAAAGGAATTTCCACCTTGGTTAGACTACCCAAGTTTTGTGTCAAATATATACCAACCATTTCACCTATCATTTAATTTCAATATAATATTCATCAATTTCCCCTTTAAGGTCGGCAATATCTTTATCCTTTGGTAGTTTAACTATTTTTATTCTACCATATAACTCACCACCATTTAAGGTGTGATATAATTTTAACGCACTATCATAAGCGTCACCATCTAATGCGATAATGATATTGGCTTTTGCTCTGTCATATAATGTTTCAAATAATAATGTTGACATGTGTTTTCCCAACATTGGAATACTATTTGACTTAAACACCGAATCAAATACTCCTTCAACTAAATAGATATCTTTACTCCACTTAATTAAGTTCTCATTGAAAATAATCTCATCTTTTGGTGTTTTTGGGTTTTTATATTTGGCACGACTATTAACATCCCAAGACCTAGCAATATAGTAATTCAATTCGTCCTTCTTATTATAAGATGGTATAACTATTCTCCCGGAATGACTTCCCGTATCGCAAAAACCAATATTGTATTTTTCAATCATTTCATCTGTAATACCTCTATTCTTTAAGTAATTGTAAGCTTGATTTCTTATTGGGTATCTCGGACTACTATCCTTGAATAATGTGTAACTATCAGGTAATCTTAACTTCTCAATTTTCTTTTCAACTTTCTTGAACTCATCAGGTCGTATAATCTCATACTCTTTCTTTAATTGAGAGTTACCATATAAATCAAATAATTTACCAACCGTTCCGTGTGTTCCCTCGGATTCACAACTCCAGCACTTGAATACGCCCTTCTCAATATTAATTTCTAAATTACCTTTATTCTCATCACCATCACAATTTGGGCAGTTATAGGCAACTTGTGAACTATGTTCGTAGACTTTCTTGGGGTCTCCCAAGAAGTCAGATAGTATTTCTAATATTACATCAAATTCATCCATACTGCAATATTAATTAAAAAAATTAGATTATCAAAACTTTATAAGATTTTTTTTTACACTATATTTATTAATAAAAACAAAAATGCCAACACAGATAACAATTAACACAATAACGGGGGTTGCTCCATTTGATATCTATATAAGCAGTAGTCAATCTAATCCGGCTATATATATAGCAACAATTTCAACTACACCATATACCTTTAATGTTCCAACAATACTTGAGAATTTAGAGGAATATACATTAAAAAATGTTGATAGTAATGGATGTGTTGTTTATGAAACCTTAAATTTTCTTCCACCAACGCCTGTTAATTATTTGGTAGAAAGATGTTGTCCATCAACATTATATTGGACATTACCTAACGATACTTTAACTGATTTATCCGAAGCAGTACCTACAGGTGATTGTTTGGATTTTGATGGTTATCTTAGGAGTTTAAAAGATGAAATACGGAATTGTTATTGTGATACTCCGGGTGAAGGTTGTATAACTGATAGTTATTCGTATGAAATACAACCTTGTGGTAGAAAAACTATAAAATATAATGCTGGAGAGGGATTATATTTTTGGTTTGTACAAAATTTAGATTATAGTTTTTCAGCTTATTCTATTGAACCTGGACTTACACCTGGTAGTTACAATATAATTAAAGATACTAATTGTTGTTCTGAATCTTATATGTCGGGATACACTAACACTGGTGTGTTTAGTTCAGATTGTGGTTCATTCACAGGAACTGGATTATTTGATTGGTATAATAGAAGTGTTACCGAATTTGAATTAAGTGAGGACTACTTATTTTATCCATATTATAATTCAACGACATCTCAATGTATGGTAAGTGGTAACACAATAACTGAAGTTGTAACAATAAATGATAAATATACTGTTTTAAATAAAATAATTAAATCCGATGACGGTATTTGTTACGAGGTTAAATCAATAGTTACATCAGCATCAACAATTACTTGGACTCCACCAATAACATATATTTATTGTGACACTTGTATTCAAACAACCTCGTTTATTTCTGTTTGGAGAACATCAGATTTGTATGATAGTATTACATTACCTTATGTTCCACCTGGGGTTTATTCAGGTGTGATAGATTGGGGTGATGGAAATACATCAACAAATTCATACGCAAATAGAACACATACTTATGATAATCCAGGAGATTATACGATAACAATTACAGGTGTTTTACAAGGTTGGAGATTCGCCGATTCGCCTAGCAGTCCGAAAATTATTGAGATTTTACAATGGGGTGAATTTAATGAGGGTTCATACAATAGTGCTTTCCGCGGATGTATAAATTTAACATTAACAAATGTTATTGACACACCTAAATATTTATCAGGTAATCTTGATAGACATTTCTTGGGTTGTGGATTAATCACAACTATTAATAATCTAAACTCTTGGGATGTTAGTAATGTGAGTTCGTTTAATAGTACTTTTAAAGAAGCAATTAATTTTAACCAAAATATTGGCGGGTGGGATATGAGTAATTCAACAGATTTATCAAGTATGTTTTACGACTGTCCATTATTCAATAATGGTAATGATTCAAGTATTAATAATTGGGTAGTATCAGGAGTTACCACGATGGCTTCTTTATTTTATAATAATCAACAATTTAACCAACCTATTGGTAATTGGGATGTATCAAGTGTAACTGATATGTCTTATATGCTATCTAACACTCAATTTAACCAACCATTATCAGGATGGAATGTATCAAATATTACCAACGCAAATAATATGTTCTCTTACACACCATTTAACCAACCATTATCAGGGTGGAATGTGTCAAATGTTGAGGATATGGGAGGTATGTTTTACGATTCATCTTTCAATCAAAATATTGGAGATTGGGATGTTTCATCATTACTTTACGCAACTGATATGTTAAATAATACACCAATGAGTATAACTAATTATGATAACTTATTAATTGGGTGGTCTTCTTTAGGAGCGTTATTACAACCATCTGTAACATTAGGAGCAGACGGTTTAACATACACAGTTTCAACTTCTGGACCTAGTAGAGCATATTTAACTGACACTAAACTTTGGTATATTTTCGGGGATTCCGGTATATAAAAAAAAATAACAAATATAAAACAATGGCTTGTAGTTCAATATATTGTATAAAAAACACGGGTTTACCAAGTGTTGACGATACTTACGAAATTAACGGGACTTATAACGGATACGATTATTGGTCAGGATACACAAATGGTTGGGTAATATACTATTTAACAGGTACAACTAATCAATGGTGTTTATCCAACACTCTTGGTGGTGTGTGCTCATTGGCAGGTAAGACACCTTGTGTTAGTTCTTGTCCTGACTTATCTGAAACATACTTTTATTCAGGTGTATGTCCTACACCCACACCAACACCAACTAATAATTGTAGTTTATTAGATTTTACGGCTATGTTTGATTGTGATGTAACATTAACACCTACTTCAACACCCACACCTACTCCGACAGTAACACCAACACCAACACCTACACCAACTTTAACTAGTTCTTGTATTATTGATTCAACAATTATTCGTTATACTTCAACACCTACACCTACACCAACACCTACTCCAACACCCACAACTACACCAGTTGTTCGTCCTTGTAATTTCATTAGTAATGTTAGATTTGATGTAATAGATGGTGACATCATATGTCCTGAATAAAAAACTTAATATAAAAAAAATATCGGCTATTAACCGATATTTTTTTTTATTTCCAAACCTCATCCATTCTCATTTGTCCGACAACACAAGCATAAGCATCTGTTTGGTCAAAGTTTTCTTTTTTGAGTGTATTATTTCTTGTATATAACCAAGTTATCTGTGGTTCCATTTTTGCAACTAATTCCCAAATAATCATTTTTTTATCAATATCTTTTGGTAATCCACCAAATAAAACTTTTTTACCTTTATCGTTTAATTGTACTAAATCAGGAAACGCAAATTTCCTTGAATTGTATGTTGAAATAAATTCAGGAACAATTCCCAATACATCATAAATCTCACGACATATTAAAGTATTAAATCTAAGTAATGTAGCGACAGTGTATACATTATTTGAATTCATTAATGGTTCTTCAATAACCACTTTAGTAATTCCCAAATTTTGATAGGTTAAAAGTTTTGACCTAAAAATATCAGCTTTAACCAATAATTCCTCAATTTTATTTTCCTTTTTTGGTTTTGGTATTGGAGATACATGGGTTAATTCCAATAATTCTTTACTTTCAATATCAAATAATGCGATACCAATTGTTTTACTTGACACATCTAATCCTAATACTTTAGGACTTTCTTTTAGAGTTTTTCTCATATTAAAAATCAAATTTTACTAAAAACTGTTGAATTCCTTGTCGTAAAACAGGAGATTGTAGCTTTGATATAATCATAAGATTAAAATCCTTATCGTAAAGACCAACTTCAGTAATATATGATGTTTCACCATTTGACCAAGTCGGATTTGAAGTTGCTTGAAATTCAGATTGACCTAAATTAACCTTATATTTCATTTCATAAATCGTTGCTTGAATATCCGTCTCAATAGACCCATAAAAATAATATTCATCACCAAAATTAAGTGACATTGTTGAACCCGTTGGTAAAATAATATCATCACTTAAATCATAATAAGGGGCGTTAGTATAATCCTCTTGTGTTATCACAAATGTTGAACCTGTTAATCCACTCATAGTTATAAAATCATTTATACTTGAACCACTAATTTGGTCAGTAAAATCAAGTATTTTCCATTCTGATGAATCTGGTCTACCATCACTATTCATTTTTTGACAAATAATTTCAAATTTATCAGCATAAAAACCATTTTGTAACACCGATGAACCTTCAGGAATTTGATTTAAACAATTAAACTCACCCCCAAATCTTACGCCAACATTTTGACTTGGTAATCCAGAACACAGATTATTAGGACCTTGTATTTTTGAATAATAATTACAATGTAATGAGTCCGTAAAGGTTGTTGAGTTACTTAATCTATAAGTCACATACAAATACTCGGTATCACCCGTTAATATACCTGTGGAACTTTGATTTGTTGTTGAGTCACAAGTATTTGGTGTGAGTAAAGAAACTTTAGGTGCTGGTAAAGTCCAATTACGATTTGACTTATACGACATTGCAGCAATTATTTCTTCATCATCAATTACAATAATTTTTTGGTCAGGAAATACTTTCCCAACTCTATTTGGATATCCATCCGGATTAGCGTTTTTATCCCATAAATGATAATATCTAATACCTGGTTTATTCATATCCGTATTTTTTGTTGATTCAATATATTGAACCTCAAATAAGTTTTTATCATCAAAACCAGCTGGGTCAACCCAAAAAGTTTGTCCCAAACAACATTCAGGATTTTTATGCCACATCAACCAAGGTAAATGTAACTTAAAGTTTCTTGCTTCACCAGTGTTTTCTTCAGGTGTATTAGCGTCATAAGGTTCTAACGCAAATTTTTCACCATAAAATAAATCAATTGACTGATTAGTATAATGTATAATTGCAATAGCTTTTTGGTCTTTAGGTTCAACGGTTACAATCTCACCAAATGAATTTACATAATAAGTAGAACTAGTATCTGTTTGACCACTATTTGACATATAACCAAGGTATTCTTTAGTACCCAAATAAGTTATAGACCCAAAATTAGTATAATCTTTGTTTTGAGTAGATATCAACCCAGCTGGATTTTCAGACCACGGAATATTCATATTCCAAACTTTAACATCAAATTCATCAACATAACAAGTAGACTCAAAGTTTAATACACTATCACTCCAATGTTCTGATGGTGTACTACTATCATATAATGATGTCATATTTGGTGGATAAACTAAAGTTCTAGCGTAATAACAAGTTCCACTTAAATAACTAAAATCAGGTGTTTTTCTATCCAATGTTAATACATCCAAACAAACATCAATAATTCTATAAGTCATCATTGGATAACAACTATTCATTGACATAGTACAAGCACTACTTGACTGATTACAATAACAATTACTTTTACCAAGTCCATTATAGTATATAGTAATTAAATCACCACTTAAAGGTAATCTAACACTATTTGAATTACAACCAGAAGTTATAACCTTAATTGTTGTTCCACCAGTTAAACCTGACATCTCAACAATATAATTAGAATTAATAACGTATTCATTACTAGTTAAAGCACTCCAATTAATTGTTGTTGCCGTTGTATCACCAGTAAAAAATCCTCTCATTGCAGCTCTATTGTAAATAGAACTTGGAGCTGAAGCCATCGTTGGAATCCCATATGTATTACCTGTAATACCATCTACATAATAAGGATATTTCACATTCTGCATATTTGATTGTGGAACACCAGCAGAATTCTGTGAATTGAAATTTGGTTCTAATATATTAGTAGTAAATTGATTGTAAGTATTAGGTAATGAATTGTAAGATACCTCACTATCACCAACCTGAAAATAAGAAATATTGAAATTTCCTTGTGATAATTTCAACCTACCTGTATCCGTTAATCGTGTATTAATTAACCCCGACGTATTTTTAATTATAAATCCCATATTTGATAAATATCTTTATTATTTTTTTTAATTAATAATTACATTACAACAACCACAACCCGAAATACTTGCGTTACTAATGACGTAAGTGTCATTTGATGTTGCAACATCACAAGGGGTTAATATTACATTTTTATTAATTGTTGTTGTTGTATTAATAACTATTATATCACTATTTGTCATACTTACTGTATTCCAATTTTCAGTTAACCCTGTTTGGCATAATAATAAATCTTGACAACCTTGAGTTAAATTAAAATTAGTTGCCCCTGTTGTTGTCCCACTACTAGTTAATACTTGATTTACCTCATTTTTAGTCATTACACTATTTGTAACTATCGTCGCAGTATTACCACTTGGTGATATCGTAAATAAATCATTATGACTTAAATTAAAGGTTAATGTAACTCCATCAGGTAATGTTGGTGTTACATTAACAACACTTGAATATAATGTTGTCATAGTTGTCGGTGTATTCACTATAGTAGTACTTGTTGTTGACAACTTTAATGAATATGTCGTTGGTGGTGTAGGCGGATTTAATGTAACCGGATTAGTTAAAGTATTTCCAGATACATCAACAACCTTTACAGTATATAAACCTGAACATAAATTAGTAAATAACGGAAAATCAATATACGATACCCCATTATCTATAGAATATAAATACGGTGGATAACCTCCGGATGTATTAACGATTATGGACCCATCACAAGAACAAAGTGGGTGATTAAGATTAACTGACACCGTGTTAGTATTTAAAGTCGGACAAACACCCTCATTTGCTGTTACAGACCCACTAGCACCTAAAATATACCATCCGTTAAGTGGGGGATATTCAGTTCCTGAATACATTGAATAATCCAATGTCCCACCCGTAACTTGCCAACGACTAAGACTATCATTCCAAATAACCGAATAGGTTAAGTCGTCAGATATCCATTTATTAAAGTCGTTACTATCAGCCCCATTTGGGTTGAAGTGGATTTGAGTATTGTCAACACTTGATGTTAAACAAAAATTATATAGAGTTTCGTAATACATTATTTTTTATTTTTTTAACTTCTATTATAGAAATAATCCCAAGGGCAACCACTATAGATTATACCCGGTGTCCAAGTCACTGTTGGTGGTAAATCAACTAATGATGTAACATTATATGAAATATCATTTGGTGTTTTAACAATTTTAATATATTTACCTAAAACATTATAATTTGATGATATTGTAACAATTTCTTGGTTACTACCACCACTCACCATACATTTGGTCGTTCCACTATTGTAATAAGGGTAGAATAAATAATTCTCGGTTACACCAGTCGCTAAAATAGTTCTATTATACCAATCAAATAACCCAGTTCCTGTGAATGAACCACAATCTGAACTAAAAACACTATTATTAGTAAATCCTGTCATATATGATTGAGAACAACAGCCACTATAATTATATATGTTATAACTACCTGAAATTACACTTGGTTCTATCTTATAAACAGAAAAGTTATAATCCAAGTTTTGTACAAACCAATAATAAACTCCACTACCAGCATTATATTTAATAGTTTTTCTACCACAAGATTGTATTTCACGAGTATATTTATTTGTAATACAAGTACCGCTTAAAGTATCACAATAACAATTTTTCAAATCATTAGTCATTCCCGATATAATAACATTAAGACCTGTACAATCACCTGTCACTGTAGCACCTGTTAAATTAGTAGGTGTTAAATTAGGTAATTTCCAATATAATGTTGGTGGACAACATTGATTCAATAAATAATTGTAAGATTGAGCACTTAAAATACATGTAGTAACCCCTGTAAAGTCTTTCCAGTAATCAGTAACTGTCGCGGTATAATTACCAGGAGGTAAATTAATTAATGTAGTTGTTTTACTACCATTATTCGTCCAAGTAATATCATAAGGTGGTGTTCCACCTGTTATATTAATTGATACCTCCCCGTTATTTGAAATTGGAGTTGTCGGATTAGTATAATCACCACATTCAACCGACATAGGAAATATTGTAATAACACCACATTCATTAATAAAACCCATAAATTTTAATATTCAATAAATTATAAGAAAATTATTGACAAATTAAATAATTTTCCATATTAATAAATACTCTAATTATTGAAAATCAAACTGAATACCATCCATAAACTCAAATAACTCCAAATCTTGGAATTGTTTATAAATTAAAACACAATTAAAGACCTTAAATCTTTCACAACCATCTGAGGTAATAACTTTGATTCCAACCGCAGGTGCGTGGTCAAATAATGGAGGTAATAATATTGTATTGTATGGTGGGACATTTGAAGAAATAACTGACACTAAAATACACTGATTCCCATATACATCACAAACGTAAATGGTATATGGGTTATTTAAACCACTAATAGAATATAAATCAATTGATGTCATATATTATTTATTTATTTAAGAAATGTCATAACTATAGTCATTCATAACATAATTACTTATTAAAGTATAGGAGATTAACAATCCGCAACAACACAAGAAATATCATAATTAATCTTAAGATATGATTTAATACTTGTATCAACCAAGTATTCAGTTTCACAATTTGTTTTTATCACAATAGTATTTTCAGAATCAATAAGAATAACATCCCCAATTTGTGGATAACTCTCAATTAAATTAGATAATTCGGTTTCATATACACTATCAGTAGGATAATCATTTAAAGTATACCCTGTATAAAACTCGGTTGATGCCGTAACTCCACTTATGTCAACCATAACAGTAAAAATGGCGTTATTAAGAATACAATCCGTAAAATCTGAAGTTAAATCATAAAATCCTTCGTTTAACATTTCTTTAGGACCTTTTTTACCTAATGTAGTTGTATTACTAAAAATATCCTCACATATTTCATATGTTTGGTAAGAACCTAATATCACAATACCATTAATATCAACACTTTTAGTTTTAACACAACCATCACTATCGGTAACTTTAAGGGTATATGTTGACGCAGATAAATTAATTATATTTAAACCTGTTTGACCATTAACATTATTACTCCACTCTAAAGTGAATGGTGGTTCACCACTTGTAATTAATGTTGAAATAGTCCCATTAGACCCATTAGTCGCGTCTGTACTATTTAAAGTAAAATCAACACCTGAACTACCACCAATAAAAAAAGGACTATTTTGTTTACAAATAAGTGTTGATGAATCTGTAACCGATGCCATATAAGACCCATAACTTAAATTATTAAAGGTATGTGAGGTAAATGACGTACTTATTGATTGACCATCTATTTCAAACAAATATGGTGGTGTTCCACCAGAACCAATAGTTAAAGTTACCGAACCATTATCTAAACCACAAGTTACCCCAGTTGTTGAGGTACTTAAGGTATATTTAACTTGGTTATTAATAGTATAAGCACTCACAAAAGAACAAGTCCCGTCATTAATACTTAATGTGTATGTTCCACCTGATAATCCATTAAACGACCAATTACTATTAGTAGTAGATTGAGAAATTGTATGTCCGTCAGGATAAGTTAAACTATAAACATAATTCCCACTACCACCAAATAAACTAATCGGTGAAATAGACCCATCATAATTATTACAACTAGAATTTGTTATACCAATAGTCGCAATACTAAATCCATTTGGAACTAAAACAGAAATTGAACTTGTAAAACTACATAATCCAGCGTCCGTTACAGTTACCGTGAATAATCCCCCACCTAAACCTGTAAATGTTTGAGAAGTACTGAAAGATATGTATGATTGTCCATTAGACCCTAAATAATAATATGGTGCTGTTCCTCCTGTTATTATAACCTCAACCTCACCATCACTAGTGAAACATGAAGGACTTGTAACAACAAAAGCTCCTAAACCAACTGATGGCACATCAATAACCATAGCACTTTTTGATATTGTACAATAAGTACTATCAGTAACAGAAACACTATAATACCCAGCAGTTAAACCACTAATAGAATCTGTAACCGCACCATTACTCCATAAATAAGTATATGGGGGGTTACCTGTTAAACCAGTTATAAAAACCTTACCCGAATTTACAGCACAACCAGCATCATTTACAATATAAAAACCATAATCAATTGTTGTTGAACTTTTTATAATACAAGTTTCTGATTTACCCGTACATCCACCACCATCATCACTAACAACATAATAAAATCCAGGTGATAAATTATTAAAAGTGTATGAATCACCAAAGGATGAACCAGACGCTATATAACCATTAGTTGTTTCGTATAAATAAAATTCTGAGGTGTCGTAAAAGTTACTATTTTGAGCTGTTAAACCACCATTATCACTATTACATAATGTATTAACCACGTTATTTAAACTAACACAAGTACCTGTAGAAATATAAATATTAATTGGTTGTGTTGTATTAGTAGGTAAACAAGAGTCAATAACATTAAAACTATAAGTTCCCCCTGATAAATTAGTTTGAGTATAAGCTGTAACACCAGCACCCAAAGCAATTGTACCTAAAGGTGGACTTAACCATTGTATAATATAGTCCGGCGCTTCACCATTAATATTAATAGTAAAAGCACCAACATTAGTATTGGAACAATCCCCGGTTACACTTTGTGTATATGATAAAAAACAACTCATTTATATTATTTTATTTATTTTATTCGTATAAAGATTTAGTATAAACAGGACAGTTTATCGTGAAATCAACACCAACATTTAACTTGAAATTAATACCTGAAGTATTTTTAGAACAGATTTTGTTATAAACAGTTACAGTATTACTTGTTAAAGTATACTCATAGCCATAAGTTAATAAACTATTTAACGCTGTTGATAACGCAACATCCCATTGTGTTTTACTAGGCGAACTATTCCCTCCGTTAGGTCCGCCTTGACCAGAGAAAAAGTATTGTTTAACAACAATAGTATCGTCAAGTCGTAAATCAACATACCAATCACTATTTATACTATCTATTATACAATTATCCAATGTATAATCTTGACTTGTTAAATAATTAGTTAACACAGTACCTAAAACACCATTGAATGATTGTGTACTTGAATTAGTCTCCCAAGGATATTTAAAACATTCAACAGACTGATTTGGACAATCATAGGTGTATATATTTGTCGTTAATTGACATGGATTACAAGGAGTAGGAATGAATTGACATCCTCTTTGTCTTCTCCAAGCATATTTTTGTCTATGAAATATAGAATTCTCTATTTTTACCCCAGTATTCCAAATAGTACTCGCAGGTATCATTTGTTCAACTAATCTAACCCAATAATCACCAATACCATTAACATACTCCATCATAGTGTCGTAGTTAAAGTTATCATTTTTGATACCAGCGTTTTTTTCAGACTCTAAATATTTCCAATATATTGATTGGAGTGTAGGATAACCCATCGTTCCCCCATCTGTCGCAAATTGTCTATTTCTAACATTAATAGTTGTATTCCAAAATGTTTGAGCGAACTCAAAAAATGTTTTTCTATCAGGTTGCGGATTAATGTCTGTCCAGTCAACCCCACCTCTTTGTGGGTATTCAGGATATGTTTTTAAACCTTCACTCGGAATTGGATAATTATAAGTTCTTGACATATACCATACATCATAAACTAATCCTTGTGCCGGATTTAAAAATAAATCAACATTTTTAGCATTTAAAACTAGTTTATCATCACTAGTATAATATTGTGCATTATAACCCCCATCTAAATTAGACCTTAACCCAACCTCACTATCAACCCAACTTTTATTGTTGTCAATGGTTAGAGTTAACGAATATCCTAAATTCATATATGGTAATGTTCTAAACCTATCAAAATACTCTTGACCATATGAATATGGCGTTAAGGTAGTTTGATAACTAGGATTACTACCAGTGAAAACACTATTAGTTAAATCAACTTGTTCAGGTGACCTATGTTTTGGTGTTGATTCAAACCAACCACTACCTTTTTCAAAGAAAAATTCATCAGTATTAATTGGTGATGAAGGATAACCCTCGTCATCAACAGGATATTGCCCTCTACTTATGTTTACATCTTTAATAACTGTTTCGGTTGTAAACCCTGTAAATATCTCACCCTTAATCTTAAAAGTGTTACCAGCTTCAAGTGTTGGTAATTCTTTAGCATAAGTACCCCCTGAAATTTCAGCGTATTGTGTATTGAAATTATTTATATTAATCTTTTGGTCAGCCAAATAAATGTGTTCATTAAATTCAACTAAAGCATCCGGAGCACCAATCAATCTCATTAACATTTCAATTGATTTTCTAGTCCCCTTTGCCTTGAAAAGATATGCGGAATTCATAATTAAATTCCTATAAAACTGATAATTCAACTCATCTGGTGTTGCCGGTGTTGAAATACCTGTAAATTTTGATTTTTCATTATTTTTTTCACCAAAAACCGAACTTAAAAAGTCGTCTTCAGATGTTGGTGAAATATTAGTGTTCCAACCTAATGTTTGTGCTAAATTTTTAAGTAATTTAGATGGAATATCATTCCCAACATTATAATTAACAGAATTCATATACGCCAATCCGTTTATGAATTTTTTAGTCTCATCAAACCCTCGTCCGTAAATTTGAAGAACTTTTTCCATCTTTTGGTCAGATGTGTCAAACTCTTTAAATGCTCCAGTTGTTAAAAACCTTGAAATTAAATTAGTTTTATATGAATCCATAGATTCACTAATTGTATTCAATGTTGTTAAATAATTATTAAATGAATTACTTGAAATGTCTAAATTCCACATACCTTCTATCGGCCAAGTAACCTCTTGATTTAAAGTATAATAAGTACCGTCATCAGCATCTTTAGGAACTTTAAATACTGCCGTGTATTTAGGAGTAATATTTCTATTTAATAAAAACTTTTCAACCTCATCTAAACCATCAATAAATACTTTATTTGATTCAAAATCATTAGGTCTAACAATAAAATCAGTATAACTAAATGATTGACCTGAAAATGGATTACCTGTAACTTTTAAAGTTAAAATTCCACTACTTGATGATGTTGTCGGTATAATACCATTTAATTCATAACCCTCACCATTGAAATATAACGAATATTTCGCATACTGAGTAGTCATATTCCTTAATGGCGAAACCTGAACTTCTCTTAACTGTAAGTTTCTGGTTGAATTGGTTGTAAAGTCAACATCAAACGGATTACGGATTTTAGACACACTTAACTCAAAAGTTGTTGTATCATCAATCTCACTATATGAAATATTTGAAGCCGTTTCACCCGTTACATAATTTGAACCCATAAAAGTAGATTCAATACCTGCCGGGAATTTAGTCAATATCGTTTCAATTGATGAGGATATTCTCTTAACCATTGAACCGTATAAAGTAAAATTTGTAATATCACTTAAATCGTAATTCGGGTAAACATTAAAGTTTTTCTCAAATATCGCTTTTGATTGTGCAACACTCTCAACACCTAAACCCTCTAAGGATATTGGATTTGAAAAATTACCTGTATTAAAAGTCCTATTGTTCTTTTCAGTAATTGATTGTGTAAACTCAAAATTTCCTTGCGTTAAACCACCACCAGTCACCAATTGAAACCCTACTAGGTCATCGGAGAATGTTCCAGCTCCTGTCGCAGGAACGATTGGGGGATTTTTATATTTTATTAACGCCATTATTGTGTAATATTTGTAAAGTTTTTACTGAAATCAATATTATTTCCTCTATCTTGTCTAACTTCATACAATAAAGCGTTAAATTGGTCTCTAATTTCGTATAAGTTATATTGTTTGTAAATATTATTTTGAGTATCGTATATAGTATAGATACCATCATCAATAGATTTTGTTTGATTACCATACAATGCAATTGCCAATGTAGAAATATCATGTTCCGCAATTTCAATATCAACACTAATAGGGTTGAAGAATGTATTAGTAATAATAATATTTTGGTCTGGTTGACCTATATAAGGTGTCGCATTTGGTTTGTTTGATGGTGCTGACGATGGTGAAACAGTACAATAAATTAAATTACTATTACTATCTGTGTATCTATATCGTATAGCTTTTTGAGATGTATTAGTTAAATTCTGAATAACCGGTTCACAAAAGAATGATGAGGTTATAATCCTAAAAAAATTAGGTATTTTTGTACCATCTGAATTTAAATATTCAATTCTAAAACCAACTAAACCTTGATTAACAAATTTATTTCTAAAATCAGTAGGAACATTGTTTAAATCAATAATAATACCTTTAACATTAGGTAATGACGATAATACACCACAATCCAAAATTTTAGTTCTGATTTGTGCTGGTCTTATCATTAATGTGTAAATACCAATTTTGTTAAATTGTTCAGCTGGTAATCTTAAATTATATAACCCACCTAATATTTCAACATTGGCGTTTCCACCTGTTTTATCATTATTATAATAAGGTCTAAGTATTGATTTAGCGTCTAATTTTGTTAAAAGAAAATTATCTGTATAATCACGACTAGGCGTATAATTTAAAATTATTTCCACATCCTCTGGACTGACATCACTTGGTCTTATAGTTCCGTAACTTCCTACCGACATGTTTTATATTGTTATTAATTCGTTTATTATTTATATATAAATATCAATATTATATTTTTATAACATTAAAAAATCCATACCCATATTTCTCTAAATCACCCAAACTATCAATCTCACCCATTCGTTCTAATCTCTCTAAACCAGATAATTTACCTCTTTCAATAAAGATATTTGATTGGACTTCAGGTTCGTCAATTACATTAAGTAAAACTTCATTTTTTGTTATCGCTGAACATATTACCATATCAGGAGTTATCCCAGACGAGTAAACAGCAAACAATGTTGTACCATCATTATAATCATAGTAATCCATTCCATTAATTGAATAGCTGGTATATAGCCCATCATTAGATTTTCCATAATATGTCCCAACAATACCTGTAGTTCCAGTAATTTGAGTATTTAATCTAAATTTACCATCAACTAATTCAGATGATTTACCATACACTTGTAAATCATTTAATGATGATTTAGTATAACCCGTAACTAAAAATGGTGTTGTAGTGAAGGTATAATCGTTAGTTAAATAAGTATCACAACTTTCATCACCACTAAAAATATAATCATACATTAATGATGTTCCTGACCAATTACCACCAGCCGGAGTGAAATAAGCGGTTCCTTTAGGGTCTGTCGCTGTAATACCACTATATGGTACTGTAATTGTTTTCTTTACCACATTTGAACCCCAAGGGCTCATACCGGACATACTAATAGTATAGTTACCACCACTAAAATAAGTGTGTGAATAATAATTAGGTGCTGTTGAGGTCACAGGTGAACTATGACCATCACCCCAATCTACATAGTAGGATGAAAACTCCAAATATTTCTTAAACTCAACATCTGAAGTGTTATAAAAGTAATAAGTGTAAGGACTACCAGTTGTTGCCGAGAACAAGAAATTTGTCATCGTCTCTTTTTGTAATAACATTCCGTCAAAAACCGAATAATAACCAACATCAACAGCGGTTTCAGTTAAAAATATAGGAATAGTTAAACCCGTTAATAGTGATGTCCCTCCTGTTCCTCCTGATAATACATCAGTCATTGATGAATAAACATAGGTGTCACCTGTATAATATTTAGTAACCGCACTTGTTGTTATGTCACAACAAAATGGTATTTCAATATTATCAGTATAAGGGTCTAAATATTTTGTTTTAAAAATATCCCCACTTATAAATTCAGGTGAAATTTTAATATAATAATTTCTATCTTCCATAAATTAAGGATTTATATATTCATACCATTTTATGGGACTATCAGTTCCAATTCTAGTACCTAAGTTATCATATATTTTATATTCTTTAGTTTCGTAATCTAAAACTACTTTACGATAAAAATATTTACTACCTTCAAATGTAAATTTTTGAGTTAAAGTTGATTGTGGTTCTGTCATCATTTTAACATAAACACCTAATCTACCATCAAAAAATTTAGCTGTCATATAAAAAGTGTTTAAATCAATAAATTGTTTTTTTCTTAACCAATATAAGAAAAACCCTTCTTTATCACCAACATAATCTAAATTGTATGATGGAATACGAATATTAACATTAGGTTTATATGGTGTAAGACTAACACTTTCAGTATTACCTTGTTGAACGGGTATAATAACCGTGAAATAATTAGTTTGCGATTTTGGATTATTTGTATCGTAAAAATCTAATTTAAAAAATGATTTCGTGAATGGTTTTGAATAATAATAAACTTCGGATTTAGTAAAGCCTTCCGGAATATAACTACACACCCAATTACTCGCCGTTGAAGCTGATATATTTGTCGTATCACCACTATAAAAATGGAAATTGTATTTTACATCTGTTTTAGTATCACTACTATAAGAAGCGTGAGAAAATCTTAAGACTTCGAAATCTTCCGCAATACCAATAATTTCTTTAACAACATCTTCTTCATATAATTCAATACTATCTTCCTTACCATTAAAATCCCACTTGATTTCAACAGGTAAATTAATATATTTGTCGTTTTCCGGTAATGTAAAAGTAAATTTATTATTCACAATCGTCTATTGTTGGTTCAGCTATTATTGTATTCTCTTTATAATTAGTCCCTTCAGGTATTATTCTAAAATTAATATCTCTATAAGGATAATGAACACCATTTAAAAATGGATAATTAACACCAATTTTTTCAGCGTCAATAAAACCATAAGTATAAATATCCCTCCAAATAAACAAGTTTTTTGTTGTTGAAAAATACGAGTAATCAGGTATGTCTATAACATTTTTTTTATCCCCTTCCTCAATATAACTAGAATATTTTCTAATCGTCAAACTATGATGAGGTTGATAATAATAACCAAATGGATTATTTTTATCAGAAATAGTATTTAATGGTTTTACTAAACCTGTGTCAAAAACTTCAGGATTGTGAGTTAATTTATGATATAAATTAGAAATAACTCTTTCTTTTTGTTCATAGGAATTCCATTCACAGAAATCACCATCTAATGTATCTCCGACATTTAAAGTATTAACATACGTAAAATTAATTTTCTGACCATTGGAGTTAATACCTAAAGGTGTATTATAAGTTGATAACGTAAAATTAGTATTAGAATCATTATTACTATCTTTCCACCAATTTGTCGGTAATTTAGTTATTGGGTCTAAAGGTAAATTAAAACCAAATCCTTGTTTCATTTTATATAACCCTGAAGAACCTGACCTACCAAAAGTATATCCAAAAAACCCTTTCCAAACAACAGTAAAAAATAATTCAGTAATAGGTCTCTTCAAATTATCTCTAATTGGATTAATCTGAATATCTGAATTGAATGATAATGTGTAAGATTGTGACCCCTCTTTAATAGAGACTCTAGATAATTTATTAGGGGTGTAACTACCACTCTCATATTTTTTTTTAGTCCCAAATATATTCTGTTCAAATCCTGCGTTAACTAATACATTATCAGTCGTATTTGTTAATACTTTATGTCTCCTAACATAATAAATGGACGTTGTATCGGTAGGACTATCAATATTTATAATTCGTTTAAATGTACCTTCTTTTTTATTATTAAAAGTTGTTCCAGTAAAACCTACATCATATATATTAAAGATAAAACTTTCACTACCAGAAACATCATTTCCTAATGAATATACTAAAAAAGTATCAATATTATTGTATGAAAAATTTAATTTTACCGCGTCACCATCATTTAGTCCATGTTTGACAGGACAAATAAACGATATTATATTGTTTCCGTTATTAGTTTTATTCTCAATAATAAAAGGTATACCATCTTTAGCAACCCAATCTAAAGTTTCATTAGTAATACCCTCAATACATTGTAATTTTTTATTATAAACATTCTCAAAAGGATATGTCATATAAAAATTCCAATTATATGTTGACGCACTTTTAGAAATAAAATCTATATGATTATTAGGTGGTGTAGTATATCCAGGTATATTATAATCGTTCCTAATAAAATCAAATTCATTATATTGTAAAAAACCTTCCCATCTAATATTATCAGGATTTTGGTCAACACAAGATAATGACGCTAAACTTTCTTCATTAACATATTGAAGATTATTTTCTAATGGAACATAATTCGTACTACCAGTGTATGAATTCTTAAATAATATTGAGAATTTACAAGTAGGTCTAAAAATATCAGACTTTTGTCGTTCATTATCATATACTTGTACTAAATCAACATCAATATTTTTATCATATTCAATATTTTGTTTTGATGTTTGAATAAGAGGGACTTGAAACATAAAATCAGTATTTGACGCTGATTTATATCTCAAAGACCCTAATATAACTCTATAATCTATTCTATTACTCATAATTAATCAACTATTGTTGTTGTGTCAACCCATTTAGTTGTAAATCTATCGTAAGCAGATTTACCTTTTTTCAAACCAAAATAAAAATAAAATGGAGCTCCAGTTGTTATTGATTTTGGTTTGTTAGGTGTGTTTTGAGACCAATTAACATAACTTTCATCAATAGAACCATTACCACTAACCGCATAAATATAACCTTTAGTATATTCACTCTTACTTATGTTTGTTGGTCTAAAATACCTTGAATTACTATCTAACCTATCTAAAGATTGATAATGAAAAGAAAAGAAACTTTTACCATAAATCGGATTTGTATTCCAACTATTATCTTCATTACCAAAAATTGTTTTGTTACCCTCAATAGTCCATTGATAAAATGGAACTTCTTGACTAAAAACTGAAAAGTTATTAAAAGCACAATTATTCCCAACCGGTAATTGTGAATTTATAACAGTTCTTTTTGGTGTTATAAAATCTCTAATACGAGTATCTGAAGAAAAGAAAATACCTATAACTGAATTAGTATCTTCAAACCCACTAATGTATATTGGACTTTGCATTGGTGGTGGATTATCCGGATAATTAGATGCTTGAAAAGGTGAAACACCTAATTCAGAATTAATTGAAATTAATTGTGAATAATCCCCATCAACTTTATTTTTACTTCTACTAAAATAAGCTAAAATATTAGACCCTACAAAAATTTGTAACATCTTATCAATAAATTTTTTATTCATCAACCTACTTAAAATCAGAATATTTAATATTTCGGTAACATCTCCATATGTTGAACTATTTAATCTATTAGCAACATACCCATCAAATTCATCCGACATAACTAATTCCTGTAAATAATTATTTCTAGGTCCTAAATCCATAATAGTTGTAGGATTTTGTAAATTATTAAAATTATCACCATACGGACCAAGAATTTCTATAACACCACTTTCATTTCTATATTTACCTATAAACCAACCATTTTTAGCGTCATAAGGTGAACTTCTATAATAAAAATTATTAGTAGTATGTAATATTAAGGTATCTCTACAATAATCACTACTTGGTTTATTTAGACTATTATATGTTACATCATCATTAAATGAATAAGCGTATAATGTTCCATTAACCCAATTATTTGAAAATGTATGTGACCAAACATTTCTACAGGCACCAAAATTAATACTAGTTCTTGAAATCCATTCTGTTAATAAACCCCAATCTTTAAGTAAAGATAAAAATACTGTTGTAACAAGAATATAACATCCATTACTAAATATTTTTTCACTTTTATAAGTTCTACAACTATCACTATCACTTATTGTAACATTACCATTACCATCATTAACATAACAAGCTAATGGAACTGACCCACCACAAGAAGTTGACTCAAGTATTTTACTAGTTTTATTATCCGCAGTATTATCAGCAACACCAGCAGTCATTGATGGTAAAGTGGACCCTGTTAAAACAATACCAACAATACCGGTATCAGGTATATTATATATTTGAAAATTTCTATTTTTCTGTAGTAAAAAACCATTACAATTATTTTCATCTACAACTGTTGATGAAGGTAATCTATCAGACCTCATAACTATTTGATTTGTAGTTGTACCTGAACCACGATTATAAGTTAAAGTATTTCCGGTAGTATTATATATTGGTGAAAAATATATGGCTCTTATTTTATCAACAGGGTTTATATAACAGCCATAACCACTACAAGAAAGTCTTGGTGGTGGTGTACCATCAATCCATTCCATAGACCCACCTTCAATAATTTCAGATGGAAAATAACCTCTATTCCTATCACTTGTTGTTGTATTACCCGTAAAATAATAATTAAAACAACCATACGCACTAACTTTAATATACGGGTCAATAGTACAAGTATTTTGAGACTTAACAGAAACACCATTAACACCAATTGTATTAGATACACTACTTAATTTCTTAGAATTATTTCCTGCGGGTTGGAAGTTTCCATTACTTCTATCTAAGGCTGAATAATAACTATGTAAATCCGATGTAAATGCACTAAACTGATTACTTGGTGTATAATAAAAAGAATTAAAATATAAAGGTTGGTTAGAGTAAGTGTCAACAGCAGTATTAGTCGTTAAATGAGTTTTACTATGACTAACATTTAAGAACTTACCATTAACAGGTATATTCATACGATAATCACCTTTCACAATAGAATTAACATTTCCAAAATTTTTACCAAATAGGACACTTAAATCATACTGAACATCAATTTTAGAAGAATATGGGTCAACGCCTCTATTTAAAATAATTACTGATAAATTTTTATAATCATCAACTTTAGTTATTGGTGATACCATATGAACTTCTTGACAATTATCCTTACCACTATGTTTACCAGTAATCTCAATAACCCTCATATCATTATTTAGATACCTGTTATTTAAAGAATTGACAATATCACTAGAACAATTAGCCGAAAAACTATCATAAGTCATACCAGTAATTACTTGAAAATATTCCATATCAATAGGAAATTTATGATACACACTATCACCAGTCTGAACAATATTATTATATGTCACACCACTATTACCTGACCCATCTGTTTTTGCGAAATTAACCGTAATCGTCGTAGTTGTAGCTGAAGTTCCAGTAATTGCATTATTACCATATTGATTAGCTATAGCATTTGTAGTGTTTAAATCTTTAGATAAATTTGGATTTTGGAAACTAATTAATTGACCTGGCATATAATTACTTAAACTATTAATATCACCAATAATAACAATAGTATTATCAAGGTGAGATTTTCCCGGATTAGAATTAATTCCAAAAGTTGTTCTAATTCTATTAACGCCGCCACCAGGGTTATTTGGACTATTGTCAAAATATTTTGCTTTAGTGTTAAACAAATTAATTCTTTCGGCTAAAGTTAAACTTGAAGTGAAAAAATAATCAGTATAGTTTTTATCCTCACCATCAGCATTAGTGATTGAATATTTTGCGGTAACTAAACTTGATGTACCAATACTAACATCTGCTCTATCAACATATTGTTTACCCGCAAAAATTTGCATAAAAGCAACTGTTTTATACGATTCGTCATCAAAAAATGGATAGTCATATATTGGTGTACCTAGTTGTGAAATTTGAATATTTGACATTAAAACATTCATAGGTGTTAAATCTGAAGTAATTGTACTACATGGAATTCTTCTGTTTTTATTAGCTAAAACTTTACTATTTCCAGGACCATTATTTGGTGTTGCACCTGTTGCATCACAATCACACATATCACAATCAGGATAAGTTAATAAAGGTAAATTAATACCATTTAATTCTATTTTTTTTAATTCATCTCTAACATAAACTAACATAACACCTAAAGCAAGATAAGCAACACCTAGTGCAATTAATGTGGCTGTTAAACCAAAAGCTGGTGCGGTAACACTAGCCGCAGTAAACGAATTGTAAGCGGCGAAACTAGCCCATCCAACAAGACCATAAACTAGATAAGATTTAAGTAACTCTAAAATAAAGAACAATATGTGTATTACTAATACAAGAACATACAAAATAGGTCTGAAAACCATCATTAATAATGAAAATAATATAAATATAATATCTAACCTCAAATTAGAATCATTTGTTGGGAATTTATAATTTTCACTCTGACAACTATTGTCTAAAATATTTTTAACACCAATAAATCTATCATTACTATAACCTTTTCTATACTTATCAAGTAATTGGGACACAGTATAGACTTTATTATATTTCATATCATAGAAAGTATCTTTACAATCTATAGCATCTTGAATCATTTGCCTACCAATAACAGCGTTACTATTCAAAGAAGAACCTGTATAACCATAATCCGACCAATCTAAACTAAATGAATATGATTTCATAGCTAACTGATAACTACTATACTCTGTTGAAATATCTTTAATAAAAAACGGGTCGTCTTTACTAGTACCCGACCATCCATATTCTCTAATATTAGGAACTAAAAAATAACCTCTTTTTACACTTTCAGACAATGAAGGAGATTGATTCCATTTAACTTTAAATCGGTATTTACCTCTAGTCGGAATACCTCTTTTAGGGTCGTCAGAAATAACTTGTTCACCAAATTCGTTAGTTACAACATAATCCAAATTCATTGGGACATCAACCATCCAAGTTCCATTCTCATCAATAACTTGACCACCCTCATCTAAATCAACAGTTTCCAAAATTGGTCTACCATAAGAATCTTGATATATGGTTTGTCTAATTGCTAAAATTTCACCTGGACCAGTAATCATATCACATAAATAACCCCCATTACTTCTAACAGTACAACCAGCCTTTATAGAATCATTATCATTTGTTGAAATGATTGACCCCATAAATATAGCTGTAGGTCTAATATCAATATTAGCTTCTCCAGATAAATCAAAATCAGTTCTTGTTATACCTAAATTACATAATCCTGGTTCACCCCATAACGGACTAACATCAATTGTTTTGTTAATTGTAATTAATTGTGGTAATTCTCGTAAATTAGTAGACGCTTTAAATTTTGTTCCAGCAACTTGATTAGATGTCGCAGCACCCATTCGTATTAAATCTTGAGGTGATAATGAAAATTCCCCAATATCTGATAAATCAACATCCATAACAATAGTTTGACTTCCCGTTGGGATACCAAATATCATATAATCTCCACTTGAATTAGTTACGGTGGTATATTTGTAGTATTTATCATAAACCTCAATTAAAGTTGGGTCTATTAAGACATCAAGTCTATCAAAAAATGTACCCGTAGGTACATGTCCACTATGTGAAGGTTTGTAAGGTAGTAAATTATATCTATACCCATCATCATTTAATTCTGTTAATGTTTTGTATGGATATAGTTCAGAGATTACAGGGTCAGCTTCATCAGTCGTGTCTAAAGGAATAAAAACAGATACTTTAGCATTTGGTAAACCAAAACCATTATTAACACTAACACGACCTACAACAACCCCATAATCAGAACATTGTCTTGTATATATTTGACTTTGCAGTAATTTTAAAGATAAAATCTCTAAATATTCAAACTCTTGGTCAATTAAAATATTTATTGATTCATCAACACCAGGTTTGGTTCTTATTCTATATGAATTTGACATTCTATTACTTTTTTTTAATAAATAGTTAATATGTTATTTTATAAAAATAAGCAAGAATATTAAAAAATAAATTACTAT
>Ga0247722_10000310_pt1 | contig 31351 bp, 23 predicted proteins | sample MSEWelMarce3H_FC_FD_189094 | JGI IMG/M metagenome (GOLD analysis project Ga0247722, IMG submission 189094) | Subsurface sediment microbial communities from gas well in West Virginia, United States - MSEEL Well Study Marcellus 3H_FC | ecosystem: Environmental > Terrestrial > Deep subsurface >... | reverse complement strand
TGGCCTGGCAAGGGCCATCAACATCGTTAAACGAGGGGTCGGTGATGTAGGTGAGCTGGGTGGTGTTTCCGACCATGGCGTAGTAGCCGCGGCGCTGGTCAACGGTCAGGGTGAGCTGGTTCCAGATGTGCATCCAGTCGCCGTACTGGCGGTCAATGCGCTGGCCACCGATCTCAACCTCAACCTGAGACACGAGCTGCTCACCGGGGAAGTCAAGCCAACGGGCATAAACACCGTCCTGAGCGGCGGCCTTCATCTGCTGGTTGATCTCGGGGAGAGTAACCTGCAGGTAAGTGCGGTAAGCCAAATCACCGTTGCGGGAAATGGTGCAAGTGACACGGCGACCGAAGTCAGCCTGGCCGTTGAAAGTCTGCTCAATGGACTCCATGGCAAAGTTGGTGTGGCGCTTGTAAGAAACCTTCCAGAAAGTAATCTGGGGGTTGCCAGTCAAGTAAACGTCTTGGGCGCCATAGGCGACAAGTTGCATCAATCCTCCTCCCATTTTTGTTGTTGTTGGTTATAATATGCCTAAAGAAAAAAAAATCGGGAAAACAAATGAATTAAACTTACAAATGCAACTTTTTAAATTGCAAGTTTAACAATTGATGCAATCATGATGCAAAATCATGTCTGCAGCCGAAGGTTGCCCTTTATGAACCGGGTCAAATATTCATCGTCCTCATAAATTTCGCAATGTCCGTTGTGTGTTTTCATAAACACGTATTTATGAGGATCGCGCAGATGCTTCTTAATATTCCATCCGTCGTCCAGCGCATTATGCAAAAATGTCAGCAACTGGATTTGCTTAATTTCAAGGTTTTCGTGCGATAATAAACATGTGTCTAAATAAGATGAAGTGCACGTCATTTTGGACCCATTGGATTGTTTTAGAATGTAAGCATCTTTGCGTTTTTTTATGCTCCACCTATCTTCTAAATACTTCAATAAAAATGACATTTGCGCCAGTTCGGTGTTGGGCAATGCCTCCTGTCTGTGCATCATCATACCCTGCATTACGTGGTGTGGTCAACTTATTATAAAAATGATAAATTATATGTGATTAACAATACGCTAAATAATATATTAAATATATAGGTGGCAATACAAACATCAGATTGCCATTTCCACATTTCATCCTTTTTCTTGGCCCCATTTTCGTTGGCCTCATTTTCCTTGCTCCTTTCCCCATTTTCAGATGGCTCCTCCCAACAATTCGTTCAAACAAAAAACCAATAAAAAAATTGTGCTTAATGAAAAGAGCATTGTCACATTGGACAGCAAGCACCGTGAAAATCAATCCATAATTGCAAAGCTGAAATCGGAAACCATTCCCAAATTGATCAAAGAAAAGCGGTCATTGCAACAACAACTGGTTTTAAATCCGAATATCACCGACTTGCGTGAAAGAATACAAGATCTTCGGGCCACCATTTGCGAGCACCAACGGCGGTGTAAAAATTATTATTTAGACAACAATGAAATCATTTTTGATTACTTTGAAAATAAGCAGCAAATTTGTAATGGAAACAATAAAACCAAAATACTGAATGATTTCTTCAAAGTGGAGAGTGCGGTGTCTAAAGAAGACCAGCTGAAGCGCATAAACCAGAGCAACGTGCAGCGGTATTTGACCAATTTGGATCCGTCCTACATTGACATCAGCAAGTACGTGTTTCAGACGGACGTGTGTCGCTATTGTAATTCGGGTGAAATGATTCCCGTAGAAAATGAGGGCATCATGGTGTGCAACAACTGCTCCATCCACGTGAGCTACCTGGTGGAAAACGAGAAGCCGTCGTACAAGGAGCCCCCGAACGAGGCGTGCTTTTACGCGTACAAGCGCATCAATCACTTCAAGGAGATTCTCGCGCAGTTCCAGGCCAAGGAAACCACGCAAATTCCGCCCGACGTGCTGGAAAACATAAAGCACCAGATCAAAAAGGAGAGGATTGACTTGCACACGCAGCTCACGGACAAAAAAGCAAAAGAGATTTTGAAGAAGTTGGGATACAACAAGTACTACGAGCACATTCCGTTCATCAAGGAGAAGCTGGGCATCAAACCGCCCGTCATGTCGCCCGAACTGGAGGAAACGCTGTGCAACTTGTTCATGGAAATTCAGGGACCGTATGCCAAGTTCTGTCCGGAAGACCGCGTTAACTTCCTTAATTATTATTACACGGTTTATAAGCTGTGCGAGCTGCTGAACCAGCGCGAGTTTTTGTCGTACTTTCCCATGCTGAAGGACCGAGAGAAGCGCATTGAACAGGACGAAATCTGGAAGAAGATCTGCGAGGAACTGAACTGGGAGTTCATTCCGACCATCTAAATCAGAAAACCTACGGTTTCCAAGGCACGGCTCGTCGTGCCGAGAACCTTTCCCTCCCGGGGAACTATGTGCCAAGCATTGCGCCCCGAACCCCTCCATACCGGGGGACACGAGACGTTGGGTCCCCCTTAGACCCCCTTGGTTTGCTTGGTTTGCTTGGTTAAGCCGGCAACATCACCTTTTTCTGCATCGGGATGCCCTTTGCAACCAGGTCTGGCGGCATGGGTCCGGCCGACTTGAAGTATTTCTTGTAATGTTTGATGACGTGTTCAACCGAATTGCCTTTTGCTTTCGGATACAAATGCACTTCATAGGCGTCCTGCGACATGTTGGATGAAAGAACCGCAACGATGTCGGGGTCGTCATCAAAGTCATTGTATGCTTTTCGGATGGCCATTTTGCCCGTGGGCATGGTGTGCATTTTGTGTCCACCATTTCTCTCAACGAGCACTACCTTGTTTCCGGATGCTAGCTGCCTCCACCATTCTTCCAGCGGTTTGTTCTTTCCCCACACAGTGGTTGTGTCCGATTCCATTTCTTTTACGCGTTTGGATTTGGACTTATTGGACTTCTTGGACTTATTGGACTTCTTGGACTTATTGGACTTATTGGACTTATTGGACTTATTGGACTTATTGGACTTATTGGACTTATTGGACTTATTGGACTTGTGTTTTTTACCAGCGCCACCCTGTGCTGCTGTTGATTTTTGTGATTCGGTTTCGGCTTCTTGCGCTTTTTGTTTTTCTATCATAGACCGCAACGAAGTATACAATTTTGTAATTTTTGGCTGATATTCCTCTGCATCATCCGGGTATTTTGCAATGTGTTTTACCATCAAATCAAGTATTTCATGGTATATTTTTTCTGATTCCTGCAAGTTTTCTCCAAGAGCCATATTAAATTTTTGAATCAATTCCTCAATCATATGTGTATTTAACATCTTGTCCTTATGGTATTCTCGCTCTTGTCCTCGCTGCTGGTTCTCAAGAATCTGGGCCTTGAATTCTGCATCCTTTGAATTTTTGATTTTTTGTTCAAGCATGTGTTTGATTACATCCAACATGTGATATTGATCCAATTCTTTCGTTTTTTTGATATTTTCACTTGCAATCTTGCTTTGAATGGGGGCAAGATTGATACATTTGGGACATTCAATGGTGCATATTCTATGCAATTCATTGAATTGATCTTGTAGCCTTTTTATTTCTAGGACTGTGCCATTCACATTATAACTTGCAGTCTGGTTGAATTTTTCAAATGCATCAATCAATGTTTCTAGTTGCGCCGAAGTGAGATTTAAACTTCCAATAAATGCATTGTAATCAAATGTTGCAGGGTCCGCCTTGATATTGTTGACATCGTTGGGGTCAAACATGGAAAGGTCTGGAAGTGACATTGCCATTTATAGAATGCTTACATTTATTTATTATTATTATTCATTTTTTATTTCATCAAATAATAATAATAATAATAAATAATAATATACATATACAACATAATACAGATAAACGCACTCATGAATTCAAATTTGAAAAGCATCTCTCGTTCGGTTTCAAGCGGACTCAAATCGGTGGAAGCCCGGGCGTCTTCATTGGCCACTGACAAGAATGTTTTGTACATCATGCTCGTCATTGCGGTCATAAACGTCGTTGGATATTTAATGATGGGCAATTTTGAGGCGGTGATATTCTTTGCAATTGTCGCCTATTTAAGCACCTTTTTCACGAAGAACATGGTGATCGTGTTTTTGATCTCCATTCTGGCAACCAATTTTCTCATGGTGTCTAAAGTCAATTATTTTAGCAGAATGAGCTCCAAGGAGGGCATGCAGACCAAGGAGGACACCGATGCTGAAGCCAAGGACGCCGATTCTAAAAAGGCCGATTCTAAAACCGCCACTCCATCTGCCACTCCTAAACCATCAGCTTCCGCCGACACCCCGAAACCAACACCCACCAATTCTAAAAAAACGAGCGGAGAGAAGGAGGGCATGAACGGCAAGCTCGCCCCCGCTAAATTCAACGACGATGACGAAGATGAAGGCAGTGCTTCACCGTTTCCCGGAACGAAGGCTGAAGCAAAATCACAAATGGAAAGGGCCCACGATTCACTGCAGAACATGGGTTCTAACGCCGGCGCAATGAAATTGCAAACTGCAGAAGTCATGCAACAGCAAAAGGTGCTAATGGACAACATCAAAACCATGCAACCCTTTCTTGAAACCGCCGAACGCTTCCTGGACAAGTTCAACATGAAGGGCATTGACGGTTTGCTCGGAAAAATTGGCATGGGTTCTAACGCCGCAGCAACACCGGGACCGTCGCAATAATCCCGTACGCAATGTGCATTAATGTGCATGCGATACGAGAGAAAATTATGATTTTTATATATGACTAAATTATAAGACCAATACTATAATTTAATACACTTGTTTGAAGCCAAAACAATGCCAGGAAAACGATGCCCTCCCGGCGTGTTCTGTATTGAAAACGTGTCCCTCACCATTATGATCATTGCTGCATTTGCCCTCCTGGTGTATTTCCTAAAACCCTCATCCGGCCATCCAATGCAACATCAAATGCAACATCAAATGCAACATCAAATGCAACATCAAATGCAACATCAAATGCAACATCAAATGCAACAAACGCATCCGTCAATGTTTCAGTCACGCGCCAATTATGGTGTGAGTAACGCGCAAGGCGACGTGTTATTGAATCCGTATGTGCCTCCGCTGCGCGACGACCGCGCGACGCTGGACGTTCGTGGGCCAGTGGTGCCGATTAATGTGAGCACGCAGGGGGCTGCGAATGCGGAGTATCGCCAAGTGGGCATTTTGACGCGCATCAGCGGTCCCGAAACGATTTTGCCGCTCATGGGACGCCCTCTTTTCCGAAACCGCGACAAGTGGCAGTTTTACACCATCAGCGAAAAGAGCAACTTCATTAAGCTGCCGATTTCGGTGAAGGGGCGCAGCTGCACGAACGAATACGGGTGCGACAACGTGTACAACGGCGACACCGTGTATGTGGAAGGCTACAACGACGCGTTTAAAGTGACCGCGTATGAAAACACGGTCATGCAGTATTTGCCGGTTTAGTTAGCCCTTCAAATTTCCCGGCAATCCGGTTGGTGCGGGCGTGGATCTTGTGGGTGCGGGCGTCCCTTGCACGGGGGAACCACCGCCTTGTGCATTTTGAACGCATGTGCCGGTCACTCCATCCCATTGGGTGTTTGCGCCGCAGCATCGGCCATTGAAGCACCCGACCATGTTGCCATTGGTGCCGCTGCCGGTGGTGCCATAGTTCGGATTAACAATGGTTCCCACGCGCGAGGGGTCAAATTCCCACGTGTATTCATCAAAATTCATTTTATCGCGGCGGTTGATGTCGTGGACTGCGGCGTAAATGTAGACAACTCCGATCACAACGATTGCAATGATCATGAAGCCGGCAATGTAACTGGGGAACAGCCCCGCGTTCGTTAAAATTGCGAGAATCAGCACAGGAATGCACATGTAAATGAAAATTTTCATAACGCTTGCCTGGGCCATGAACCGTTTTCCATAATACGTGTTTAGTTCAATCATGCGTTTTTTTCCGTCATGCGAGGTTTGAAGGGCTTCCAACTGCTCGCGCTGAGTTTTTAGCTCGTGTTCCGCAACACTCACCGCAAAAGCAACTTCTTCGGCGGCAGTGCGCTGATTGATGGCTTGTTGGGTTTGCACCAAATTCACATTGCCGGCAGATGCCTGCAAACTGGTGCGAAGCGCTTCGTTTTGTTTCATTTTATCCATAATGCGGGTTTGTTCACTGCTCGTTTGAGCGCGTGTGAATTCATTCATGTTTTCTTGTTGAGCACGTTGAAGTTGTTGAATGCTTGTCAGCAATTGGTCTTGTGATGTGCTTAATCTATCCGTTCTACTCATTGTGAGTGTATTGTTTTGATGTAATGAAATATTGAAATATTAATAAATTCAGTGTATTAATATTCACAAGTATTATATTTTTTTGTTGGTTCATTGTGTTGATTGGGTTGATTGGGTTGATTGTGTTGGTTGGGTTGATTGGGTTGATTGGGTTGATTGTGTTGATTGTGTTGGTTACATTTGCAATTGTTTGGTCGTTTTGTACAATGCATATATTGCAACCATTCCAAATATGAATAATGCATATTTGTGACTTTCTTTCATGAGGTTGCTTACTTCTAAAGCAGCATCCATGGTTTGCGTGAACCCTTCCTTGTTCAGATCTTGATAAGCATCAACGGTTTCATTCAATTTGGATGTATTTTGTAGTATAAAATTGTTAAAACGTGACACTTTTTTTGCGTTGGTGTCGGTGTCCATTACGAAGTCCGATGCCGTGTTCATTATTTGTTGCTCGGTTGCGTTCAAATTGCCGATTGTGGCTCCCAATCTGCGAATAAGATTGGTTTGGTTGGATTGATTGAGTTGTTGTTGACCGATGGTGTTAGATCCAGATCCCGACTCAGACGACAACTGCAATAAATTATCCATCAACGATGCATGATATGTCATGTGCTGGCTTATCATTCGGTTGTATTCCCTTTCGGATTGATCCAATGCGCGAACCCTATCATCGCGTCCGTCTTGTGGAACATCATCATAATACATTTGTGATTTCATGAATGCGAGAGAAAATGTGGATGTGGACACAAATGAATAGATGATTGGATCTGAAGTATGTGTGTATGTGTGTGTATTATTAAAATGCAAATATTATTTTTTATGTTAATTATTACGGTTTAACATGCCCCCGTTACCCATGCTCCCGTTACCCATGCTCCCGTTACCCATGCCCATGTCACCCATGCTCCCGTTACCCATGTCACCCATGTCACCCATGTCCCCGTCCATGCCGTTGCCATTGGATGTTGTGGCTGCGGCAGTGGCCGCAACAGTGGCTGCTGCAATCGGCGTTCCTATTTCCGCTTTGATTGCCTTAGTCAAGTCGGTGCTTGACGTGAAGAATCGGTATGCCAAATATCCCATTAATATGCCTAAAACAATTCCAACCCCCATTTTGATGCGTGAATGGAGTAGCAAATGGTTGGATTGAATTAAATCCGAATCTAAATAATTATTTTTTGAGATGGTTTTACTAAGTTTCATTTGATCCATTCTAAGTTGTTCCGTAATATCCTCAATGCTGCGTGTTGTAAGTCCTTCCTTCACGGTAGACCGTTGTGCAAGTCCTTCCTTCACCGTTGTCTTCGCATTTGCGTTTGTTGCCCTTGTTTTGGCCGTTGTAAGTTTCAGATCATCCGTCAATGCCATGATTTGTTGGTTGAGGTGATACATCTTTTTCAGAATGATGAGTCCATTTTTTCCACCCAATTTGGTGTATTCGTAGGGTGGCGTCATGGTTTGTACGTTGTCATCATTCGCCGACACAACCGTGGACGAAGGTGCCCCCGCCACATTTCCGTAACACGCCCGAGCAAATGCATTGTTACCATTTTTAGGGTTGTTGTATGATGCATTGAAATAAGTGGTCGTGGTGTACACGTAGTCGGGATCATTCATTGAGGCGGTTTGGCACGCGGTTGCAGAATCTTGCAGCCCCAAGAATTTCCAACTGGGTATGGAAATTTGGGCAACTTGCGGCGGGATTTGTCCCATCATGGCATTGGTATTTGGTGCAATATTCCACACCGGTTTTTCAAATGCGGAGTAATTGTATTTAAATTTTTTGGATGCAACATTGGAAATCAACATGTCGGCGGTTTGGGCCCCTGCTGCGGCCCCCCCGCTGGAGGGTTGACTGCTATTCCAAAACATGGTTTGACCTCCGAATGCGCCAACGTAGCTTTCTTTGCTGTTTATCAACGTTTCCACTAAATTAGTAATGACCTTTTGACAATCATCAACCGATATGCAAACGCCGTTTGGTTTTGAAAGAAGAATTGTTCCTACAAGAGCATTCTTGCAATCTATGGTCATATATGATTCCCCATTATCTGTGTTTGGTGCGGAGTATGTGTTCATATTGCTGAAAAATGTGGTAGAATTATCCCCTATTGCAAAATACAAATCACCAATGGATGGGTCTCCAGCGTTGCATATTACGCGCACCCATGCATACACCGTGTAACCATTTATTATTGTACCATTATACACATTGTAGGATGCAAAGGTTCCTTGACCATCTGCTCCAACATTGCCGTTTTTATGCATGCCAATGTCTGCTCGTTGGGAGCAATGTGCTAACATCACGAGCGGACGTTTGTACCCTAAACTGATCACTTGGACATTTTTTCCGTTCACGTTCACATTCAGTGGCGATGTTTGGGCATAGCTTAAATTACTTGATGTATTACCATCCACGCGCAGCCTGGTGTAATTACCAACATCATACATATCACCTCCGCCATCGCTGATGTGAAATTCATTTCCATCCAAATTGTATTCATAAAAATTTGTATTTTTTAAATTAGACAGAAACGGAGAAAGTATATTGTAAATTTGCGGGATTGCGATGAATGCAGAACTGTTGCTAGCACTCAATTTTGAAAATGTAAATGTTCCAATCGGGCCCTGGCTCGCAATGACAGTCGTGCTTGCGGATTGCATGTTGTACGCATTCAACCAATACTCCGCAAAGTAGCGGAACTGCAAACTGATTTGATTTCCGGGTTCAGAATTAACATCTGAAAACTGGGAGTCCGGCCACCACGTCTGAATGTTTGTGGTCAAATCCACCGCATATGGGACATCGGCCGGATTGGCAGCGCTTTTCGGCAGTTGACCTGACAACATGCGCCAATTTGAACTGCCCGTTCGTAATACCATCACTGGAATGACCGCGTTGGCCATTGGGTTGTTGAATGTTTCGCACCAATCATTTGTTTTGTTTGAGGACGGGCACGGGGGCACGGTGGACGACACTTCTGCAACGGGCACAATTCCGCCTGCGTTTGCGCCGTATAATAAACACTTATTCGGATTGCAATCAATTCCGCAACCGGAATTGGAATAAAGCGCATGCCTGCAATCATTGAGGTTTATGCATGATTTGAAACACTCTTCTTCGGTGCCATTGGACCGGAACGGCACTTCTGGCGTGAGAACATTTTCAAATTCATTCCGATTTTTTATGAAATACGGATATTTGCGTTTTGATTTTTTGTTCACTTCAGATTCAACCTCTTGCAAATACGTTTTGTACAATTGATCGTAGTTCGTAATAAGTTGATCCAGCATTGCCATTTTTTGTTGAACATTCACTAAATCTGGGGATTGTCCGGATTGTCCGGATTGTCCGGATTGTTTTTTGGATTGAGACCCCTTCATATTTCTTTATTGGATTGTTGTAAAAAAAAGAATGATGATTATGCGCGCTAATATAATCATTATATTATATTTATGAAGTAATGAATTAGACGTAATGAATGCGGATGACGGGTCCTTCAATGGATCCAATGGGATTGCTGATTGGACTGATAATTGGACTGATAATTGGACTGCTAATTTGTGAGCCAAACAAGTTGCTAACATACATCACCACTGAAATAACAAAAAGGATTAGAATGATGCAACAAATAGTGTACCCTCCAGTGGTAACCGTGTCCGATGTCAAGTTTCTTATGGTGATGGTAAGCACAATGATTGAAATGATAAACAGTATGATGAATTCGTACATGTACGATCGTCTCACATAAACCGTATTTTCATTTCGCCCATCCAGCGTGGCGCCCATTGCGATTTCTGAGTTCAGGTTCCGGTTCATTGGCAGTATTTGAATTAATCAAATATTATTTTATTGGATTTGTTCATTTATTGCATTTATTATAGCATATTCGCATTCGTATTCATTCTCGTTTTCACATTGTTCATAACATTGTACGTGTTGTTGGTTAAACCCGTCTTTAATTGTTCCGCTTTGGTTTTCGCATCATACAAAATGGTGGAGTCCGCGCTACCAACCGTTTGAAATATGAAATATGACACAATGCAAATTACTATGATTAAATAAATGATGCGGCACACGGCATATACATACGCCCTTTTTTCAATGTTGGCGGCTTCAACCACCAATGAACGATTGGCATCGGAAGGTGGACATTTTTTACCCTGTGCGTTGCATGCTTCCGCACACGTGCGTTCCCCCGCTTTAACACACGGACAGTTCGACATGTCGGAATTGCAACCCGGCAGTTGTTTTGATAGCCCACTTAATCCACTCATGCTGATGAATGGCTCCATCACCGTGACCTGTGTGCTTGATGCGGCGGTCAATGGCATTGTGGCCATGGTTTGATCCTTGTTGTTTAAAATGGCAGTTTTTCGCGCAAGCTTTGCATTCAATTGCGCCCCCTTTTTGGCGAGCTGGGCCATGGTTTCTTCATTTTCATCCTGTTTTTTTTCTAAGGCCCCCTTAAATGTAAACATGCGGTTATGCAGCGACGTGAGTGCGGCCTCCGTTTTGTCGTGCGCTTCCCTTGCGCTCGGAAGATTCGGTGACATTTTGAAATTTGCATACATCTTCGGGTAGTCTTCCATTATTGCGTAAAACTGGATTTTAATGTCATCCAATTCGTGTTGAGTCAATTGAGTCAATTGAGACATTTGTTCTATTAAAATCAAAATACAAAAAATATAAAAAATATAAAACCAATCTTATATCTATGCAATTATTTTTTTGCTCCAATGCAATGCAATGCAATGTAATGTAATGTAATGAAATGAAATGAAATCATTTTTGAGTGCAAATGCGATAATAGCATGTGCTGACCGCAGTCTTGCTGTACCTGTCAATGCGGCACACTTGCCCCGGGCGCATGCCCATTGCCATGGCAACGGGATCGTACCGTGAAATGTTGGGCAGCATGTCCGGGTGCGCAATGTTGTATTTGGTCATCATTTTTTGCGTTTCGTCTTCTGTCAGAATGGTGTGCTTGGGAACGTAAGCGTGCTCAAGTATGTTGAACTGCAGTCGGTCCAGGCTGAATATCACGATGTGGATGCCGTCCTGTTCCCATATTTGATTCAGGGTTGCCACGTTGGTGTCATTCATTTCGGCTTTCATCACAATGACGAGCGAGTCTTGCTTGGCCAGCGTTTTTTCCAAATGGTATAAATCATCCACATATTCTGTTATGTTGTCTCGGCGCAACGGTTTTCCTAAATGGTATTTCACGTACGTTTTCTGCCCAGTTTCTGTGACAACCAGCATGTCCAGTTGCTTGTTCGTGTTCATGGCGTGCACTTCGTTCATGCCAAAATTGTCATATTGACTGACGTCATACCCTTGTGTTTTCAATAGGCTCAGCAAATTGGTCCGGGATTTGTAAATGGCGGTAATTGTGCCGCTCGCATTTCCTGATAAAATAGCAGCCGAAGCGGCAGCAGCAGTGGTCATGGTTTGGGTTCGTGTATTATTAAATGATGTGTATAATTATTTAATTCAATTTTTTTCATTAATTGAATTGAACCTTTGAACCTTTGAACCTTTGAACCTTTGAATGAATGGAGCTTAAATCTTGAGCACGTTTCCGGGGAAACCGACGAGGTTGGCACCAATGCCGAAACCGGCACCGCTGCGGGCAGACACGGCAAGGGTGGGAACATACGTGTCCAAAATGCTAAACGTGGCAGCAGCAACCAGCGCAATGAGACAGATCTCGTTCAAATTGAGCTTGCGTTGGGGAATGGCGTAAGCAGCAAATGCGACCAGAGCACCCTCAACCAAGTATTTAATGGCGCGTTTGGCCAACTCGCCTAAATCCAAAACACCACCGATCATTTTAAATTTGTTATTTGTTTATACAATGCAACAAGAAAAAAATAATATGTGACGTGAAAATAAATAATTTGAATACGCTGTTAAAATTAATGAAAATACATAATGCAATAAATGCAATAAATGCAATAAATGCAATAAATGCAACATAATACAATTGTTTGAAAATGGGCTTAAAATCAAATTCAAAATATTAAATACGTTGCACACACATTATAACCACAACACAACACAAGCAAAAATGACTCAATCAAACGAACCCAAGGGCGTCACTCTTCAGAAACAGTCGGACGGCACGGTTAATCCTAAATATGTGGATTTGCTGGACGAGGACAAGCCGATTGCGGGCCAACGGTTCGCATGCTTGTCATTCATTTCCCCGGAACACATCATCAAGCAGCGCGAGCACTTCTTCTTCCAGGCGTTCGTGCAGCACTGGGACATCCACAAGTCCAGCGAGAAGTTCCTGCAGTTTCTCAGCTTTGTGTCGTACAAGTACGGGGTCAAGTTTGACAAGCTGACCGAAGACTTCCAGCAGTTCAAGGAGTCCGAGAAGGAGCTCATTGCAAAGACCGACATTCTGGACGACTACAAAACGTTCTTGGACCAGCACGAGGAACGCTTGGACGAGGAGTTCGGTGCCCAGCACGAATTCCAGACGTCGGTTCGCGGACTCAAGGTGCGCGGAGTGTTTCCCTCGCAAAAGGAAGCGGAGTTGCGCTGCAAGATGCTGCGCGAGGTGGATCCGCATCACGACGTGTTCGTGGGCCCGGTGGGGCTGTGGGTCCCCTTTCATCCGGAGGCGTACAAGACCGGGCGCGTGGAGTACATGGAGGACACGCTGAACCAGCTCATGAGCGAGAAGAAGAAGAACGAGGAGCAAGCGAAGTCGGAGTTTGACAAGCGCGTGAAGGAGGCCAAGCAGAAGGCGATTGAAGAGAACAAGCGGCTGGCCGAGCAAAGCGGCAACAAGCTCACGCAGACATTGAATGAGGCAGGCGAATTGGTGGGCGTTACGACAAGCCAGGGCACCGATTTTGCGGTGGATGCAGACGAAGCGACCACCGTTGAGGACGTGCGCAAGCAGTTGTTCAGCGGCGAAAATGTGGTGCTGCATCCGGATCAATCCGACCACGGGTTGTCGGCGCTCATCAAGGACAATGACAAGGACAATGACAATGACAAGGACAAGGACAATGACAACGACAACGATGATGACACCAATTAACCAATTAACAGTAACAACGTATGATTGCTAGTTAATTTAATAATTCATTTTTAAATTATTAAATCATATTGTTGAAAAATATTTGTTGGTTTACATGTTTTTAGTACCTCTGCACCGTTTCACAGAAATTTAGGTGGCGTATTCTCATTGCTGAGAGCAGAACCAGTTCTAAAACTAGTAAAAGTAGTGACTTTGACAACATTCCAGGTATTAATTGGTTGATTAAAAATCGTAGCAATTTGAAACATGTTACTCATGGATATAACATTGGCCGTGTTCCATGAACCAATCTCTTGATTGAATTGTGATGCACTATAAAACATTTGCAGCATGTTCGTGACTTTGGCCACATTCCATAAACCAATGGGTTGATTAAATTTCGTGGCATTTGAAAACATGCTAACCATGGTTGTAACATTAGCCGTGTTCCAGCTATTAATCGTTTGATTAAAATTTATCGGTTGATTAAAATTCGCGACATTGTTAAACATGCTATTCATATTTACAACTTTGTCCGTGTTCCATGACCCAATCGCTTGATTGAAGTTTGAGGCACCCCTAAAAGTAGAATCCATACTTGTAACTTTGGCCGTATTCCATGATCCAATCGGTTGATTAAATTGCGTGGCATTCCAAAACATGCTAATCATGTTTGTAATATTGGCCGTATTCCAACCACCGATATCTTGATCAAAAATCGCGGCATCAAAAAACATTTGCTGCATATTCGTAACTTTGGCCACATTCCATAAACCAATGGGTTGATTGAAAAACTGAGAACCGTTAAACATAGAATTCATATTTAGAACATTGGCCGTGTTCCATGACCCAATGGGTTGATTAAATTTCGTGGCATTTGAAAACATGCTAATCATGGTTGTAACATTAGCCGTGTTCCAGCTATTAATCGTTTGATTAAAATTTATCGGTTGATTAAAATTCGCGACATTGTTAAACATAGTATTCATATTTACAACTTTGTTCGTGTTCCATGACCCAATGGGTTGATTAAATTGCGAGGCATTTGAAAACATGCTACTCATGTTTAAAACATTGGATGTATTCCAGTTATTAATTTCCTGATTAAAAATTGTGGCACTATTAAATATATCAAGCATACTCGTAACTTTGGCCACATTCCATAAACCAATGGGTTGATTGAATTTTGAGGCACCAAAAAACATGCTACTCATAGTTGTAACATTTGCCGTCTTCCATAAACCAATGGGTTGATTGAATTGTGAGGCATTTTGAAACATGCTACTCATAAATATAACGTTGGCCGTATTCCAACCACTGATATCTTGATTAAAATTTGAGGCACTACTAAACATAATACTCATGTCTATGACATTGGCCGTATTCCATGATCCAATCGCTTGATTGAAATTCGTGGCATTTTGAAACATATTAGACATGGTTGTGACTTTGGCCGTATTCCAGCTATTAATCGTTTGATTAAAATTTATCGGTTGATTAAAACTCGTGGCATTTTTAAAACATCCAAACATGGTTGTAACATTGGCCGTGTTCCATGATCCAATGGGTTGATTGAATTGTGATGCATCATAAAACATGTTACTCATGTTTAAAACATTGGATGTATTCCAGTTATTAATGTTCTGATTAAAACTTATGGCATAATAAAACATGTAAGTCATATTCTTAACTCTGTTCGTGTCCCATGATCCAATCGCTTGATTGAAGCTGATTTTAATATTAAACATATTATTCATGTCCGTCATCAATGTTGTCACAATGTTATTGAATGGCACTGGAACTGATTGGCCGCTTGGTACAAATGGCCCGTTTGTTCCGCTGGCATATGCAGAAATAGCAGATTTCATACCATCTTTTACAACCGCAAACCATTCTAGACCCGTTCCTCTTGGATTGGCTTGAATGAACAATGCCGAATTCGTCGGAACAAGTGCAGCGTCGCCATTATATGTAATTGTTCCGTTATTAAGTGATATAACTGGGATACTAACGGTAAATGTGGCGGTTATGCTGTTTGATCCATGGGTAGCGGTGGCCGCTTGTGTCGCTGTGATCGTAGTTATGCCAGTAGCAATAATTGTCACGGTGGATCCACTCACGGTGGCCACGGCCGGGTTACTGCTACTATAAGTGAATGCACCAGCACTGTTACTCACAGGAGCAGTCAACGTAAATGGCGCATCGCCAACTGCCTTACTAGTTACTGAAAAGTTGGATAGTGTGGGCAAAATGAGAACGGTAAATGTGGCGGTTATGCTGTTTGATCCATGGGTAGCGGTGGCCGCTTGTGTCGCTGTGATCGTGGTTGTGCCAGTAGCAATAATTGTCACGGTGGATCCACTGATGGTGGCCACGGCCGGGTTACTGCTACTATAAGTGAATGCACCAGCACTGTTACTCACAGGTGCAGTCAACGTAAATGGCGCATCGCCAACTGCCTTACTAGTTACTGAAAAGTTGGATAGTAGTGCAGAAGGAGCAAGGTCTTTAAACGCAATGTCACTTCCCAACCGGGTTGCCACAACCGCAACCACTGTTATTGGAAGAGTAGCGTCAAACCCACTGCTCGCATCCAGATACAACGTTGATTGGTCGTTTGAAAGAAGGTTGCCCAACACCAGAGTGTGCTTAATGGGGACACCCGCGCGTGCGCTTAACTGATTATTGTCTTGATTCATGTGAATGAATAAATGTTTATACTATATGCATTGTATTATAAATTGTTATAAATTGATCAAATTATTAAATTTAATATAAAAAATATTTTTTACATTTATTACAAAAAATATTTATTAGTTTACATGTTTTTAGTATCTCTGCACCGTTTCACCGAAATTTAGGTGGCGTGTTCGCAGTGCTGAGAGGAGAACCAGTTCTAAAACTAGTAAAATTAGTGACTTTGACGACATCCCAGTTATTAATTGGTTGATTAAATTGCGAGGCATACTCAAACATTTTGCGCATATCTGTAACATTGGCAGTGTTCCAATCACCAATGGGTTTGTTGAAATAAGATGAGTCAAACATGCTACTCATAATGTTAACTTTTGCAGTATTCCAACTATCAATGGATTGGTTGAAACTTGTTTGACAAAACATATATGACATATTCGTAACATTTGATGTATTCCACGAATTTATTGGAATGTTGAATGAAGATTGCATAAACATATAACCCATAGTTGTAACTTTGGCCGTGTCCCATGAGCCAATCGGTTGATTGAAGCTGGATTTAGCTGAAAATGTACTACCAAGATTCGTCATCAATGTTGTCACAATATTATTGAATGGCACTGGAACTGATTGGCCGCTTGGTATAAACGGTCCGTTTGTTCCGCTGGCATATGCAGAAATAGCGGCTTTCATACCATCTTTTACAACCGCAAACCATTCTGAAGTTCCTCTTGGATTGGCTTGAATGAACAATGCCGAATTCGTCGGAACATTTGCATCGCTCCCGTTATATTTTATCGTGACGCCGCTAAGTGATAGAATAGGAGGAATAACGGTAAATGTGGCGGTTATGCTGTTTGATCCATGGGTAGCGGTGGCTAATTGTGTCGCTGTGATTGTAGTTGTACCAGCACCAACAATTGTCACGGTGGATCCACTCACGGTGGCCACGGCCGGGTTACTGCTGGTATAAGTGAATACGCCAGCACTGTTACTCACAGGAGCAGTCAACGTAAATGGCGCATCGCCAACTGCCTTACTAGTTACTGAAAAGTTGGATAGTGTGGGCAAAGGACCAAGGTCTTTAAACACAATGTCACTTCCCAACCGGGTTGCCATAAGCGCAACCACTGTTATTGGAAGGATTGCCCAGCACCAGAGTATGCTTAATGGGGACACCCGCGCGTGCGCTTAACTGGTTATTGTCTTGATTCATGCGAATGAATGAATGGTTATACTATATGCGTCATATTATAAATTGATTAAATTATTAAATGCATTCACATTTATAATTTTGCGAGTGTGATCATGGCTTATTGTCGCAAGCGGGGATTAACACATATTGCATGTGTTGGAAAAATGTCCCCTGACATGCACGTGTCTTGTTCGCCAACCTGAATGCAGCTTCTGAAACCACGGTCTTCGCCAATGTAACAATACCCCGATTTTCCGGTGCGTTGGGTACGGCTGGTGGCATCATCCGGTTGTGGTGGCTCTTTTTTCGCGTGCGAAAGTGCGTTTTCTAAAGATAATTCTCGTGCATTGGTGGTTTTTTTGAGGTTGAGTTGTTTGTTGGCATGGTTGTTGGCATGGTTGTTGGCATGGTTGTTGGCATGGTTGTTGGCATGGTTGTTGGCATTGGTGCCGATCGTTTTTTGCAGCACGTCAATCCCGCTAGTTGCCGCACCGGCAGCAATGTCCACTGCCGATTTCGCGCCTTTGGCGGTGACATCCACGGTGGTTTTCACGGTATCTGTCGCAGCATATCCCAAAAATCGGGCAACTGACCGGAACGGCGCCCCAAATGTGTCGCCAAACCACTGGGTTATGTCATCCAAATAAGTGAACACGTTGAATCCAATAAGCGCTAAAATAATAATTATAAGCAATGCGCGTATCAAGAGAGATGACGTACTGGACGAGGACGAGTCCACAACCTCATCATATGAGGGCATTGATGCATATGCAGGCGCAAAATCGGGAGGTGCATTCATGACTTAACTTATCTTGATTTATATTGTCTTATATTAACTTATTTAAAATTGCAACAATGGGCTAATATATTTAAAGAATATAAAAATAAATGCACATTGGATCACAATTGCGTGCGAATGATGGTGTTCATTGAATTCAGTTTGTCCATTTTTTCAATGGTTTTATCTAAATCCGTTTTTGCTCCGCCACTCGCGGAACCCATCAAATAGTCGGTCTTGGGCGCAATTTCATTTTTCTTCACTTGTTTGTAAACCGTGTCTATTTTTTTGACAACCGTTTCAATCGTCTCCTTGTTGGTGACCATTTCTTGCGTGAGCACGATCGGCTCCGTCAGCATGCAGATGGCAAAGTAAATCAAATACCGACGCTTCTTCTTCACTCCGTCTGTGTATCGCAGGCAATACAACTTGAGCAAACTTTGCATGATTTTGCCAATGATGGGTTCTAACCCGGGTTGGGTTTTGGGTTGGTTGAGAATGAGTTCCCACACGATCCAAATGGGGTCCATTTGAAATTTGGATTCCACTGGCATGGTGCTGCGGCGTTCGCCCATGCACTTCTGTTTTTTTATTTTGCAGATGTGTTCAAATTCCATGATCCATTCCAGCCAGTAGGATGCCAGCAAACTGTTTTTGGAATCTTTAGAGATGTGAAAAGCGAATTCGTTGATGGCAATAAAGAGTTCTTTGGGATCGCCGGATAAAAATGCGGCCGAAGCGTACGACACGTTGGGTGCTTTTAATTTATCCGTCATTGCGGTGCTGTCAAAATCGTTTTTCTGCAATTTGATGCCCTCCAGGCTGTATTTTTTTTTGGAGTTGCAAATCACGCACATGATTTCGGCAAACAGCGACCGAATGCGGGGGTTGTTGCGCATGCGCAGCTCGTTCCCAATGTAGCCGTTGGCCACAATGCCTTTGAACGCGTCGTACCGCATTTCCAAATAAAGGCACAGTTTCGGGTTTGCTAAATGAATGTGCTTGCTGACAAACGTGATGATGGCGTCCCACAACTCTTGGTAGTGCCCGGCGCACACCAGTTCGGCGGTCCAATAGCATGCGGGTTCTATTTTCCCGTTTTTTAGGCAGTTCAGCAATTCTTTGCGCACGTCGGCCTTTTTGTATTTTGAAAAGGTGATGCCCTTGAATTCCGATTCGGTGCGAACGTCGTTGATTTCATTGTCATTCATTGGGACACCAATCAAAAATCAAAAATCAAAAATCAAAATCAATGCTGTATTGTATTGGATTGTTGATGCAATTATTATGTGGTTATGTAAAAAAAATAACAATATAACATATATTTAATAAGCAATAAAGCAATAAAGCAATAAAGCAATAAGCAATAATCAATCGCAATAAGCAATAGCAATAATAACATGAATTCAATCAATCGCGCATTCAACACGGTTTGCAAATCCATTGAAAAAAATGCATGGTTAGGCGTGGTGTTGGCTGTGATCACGGTGATGTTGCTGTGGCTGGTAGCCGTCATCCTAAACCGAACCACGGTTCGCCCTTACTCGGGTTCATTCATTGAATCGTTCGTGCAGAACAGCAGCAGCAAAATCAGTGCCAATTTGATCGTGAAAAAGGACGCCGACACAAAAGATGCGTTTTATGCGTCAGTGTATGACGACTTATTTAATCAAAGTGTGAACAACGTATACGAAGTGGGGGAACTCATCAATAAATATCCCGACATATCCAATCAAACAATTGCGCTAGACGTGGAAGCGGGAACGGGCGCCTATATGAACGCCTTCATTCAAAACGGCATAACCAACGTGACCGGTATTGAATCTTCGGCTGACATGGTTGCGCAGGCCAAAAAAACGTATCCCGGCATGAACATCGTGAAGGGCAATCCCACGGTGGTGTCCGCATTCAAGCCCGACAGCTTCACGCTGGTGTCCGTTCTGAACTATGAGGTGTACCACATTCCCAATACGGAGCAGCTGTTTTCCAACATTTACGCGTGGCTGAAACCGGGCGGATACTTCGTGCTGCATTTAGTGGACCCGCGCAAGTTCAATGCCGCCAGCATGCTGGGTGGTGAAAATGCAACTGCGAATCCCACAAGGAATGGAGCCCAGAGTGCGGTCAAATTCAATGATTTTGAATACAACTCGGACGTGCAGGTGTTCCCCAATGACATGGTGCAGTACATGGAAGTGTTCACCGATGACACGGGCAAGGTGCGTAAAAACGTGCGCAACTTCAAACTGCCGTTGCCGCACGAGTTCATTGCATTGGCCACCGGCGTCGGATTCAACATGCTTGGACAAATTGATCTGGTTAAAGCAGAAAAAGAGTATCAATACTTCTACCTGTTTTACAAGCCGGCAAACTAAACTCAAACTCAAACTAAATGGGTTTGATCACATGAAATATGGAATGTAATACTCTTCTGATTCACTTATTTTTTGAGTGCAATGTTCTTTTGGTTTCGGAATCTGCTGTTTGTCACAACACCCGCAGTGGTCTTCATTGGCTTGGTCCACTTTGGAATGCACGATCTTGGGATCATAATTCAAATTCCATCTTCCTAATTGAGTCAATTGAGGCAATTGAGGCATTGAATTGGGCTTCAGCATTCTCCTTATGAAATTCATTTGCTTGAGATTGTATAATTGTTTAATGGAATGAAATGCGGTTCAATTTTTAAATCATTTAAATCAATCAATGAATGGATTGATTTAAAACTACATGATTACAGGACATTGCTATTGGGATCAACGCACATATTTGCCCGCACGTGCAAACGAATCCACAATGAAAATGATGAACACGCCTAAAAAACAGTATAATACTAATTCCTCGGTCACGTGACCTGTTTTTTCATCATGTTGATCTTCCAACAGAGCGATAATGTGATCCAGCTTTTGCAACATCGCGTCCTTGTTTTCGGGGTCGTTGGAAGCCTGAAACACGGATGACATGTATTGGGGATATTGTTTTGGGTTTGAATTGGCTAAAGTCTTTGAAGCAAATCCCTCTTTCGCAGAAGCCGGGTTTAACTTGGCATTCAAATCGGTGCTGTTGGCGGGGGAGTACATTGTGTGATTGAACCCTTGTTCAGTTTGAAACTGTTTCTGCATGTCATGCTCGTTTGAATCCGTGTCGGAGTCGCTGTCACTGCCACTAACATTGTTGTGCATTCTTTTAATGATATCTTGGGCGTATTTGGTTTGAGGATTTTGGATCTGATTATGTTGCTGGTTCTGCTGGTTCTGCTGGTTCTGAACTGAACTATGAGTGGGTTGTTTTGATCGCAAGGTTCTTGGGTTTGCCCTTAATGTTCTTTTATGTTGTTGTGTGGTTTGCGTTGGTTGCATTGGTTGCATTGGTTGTATTGGTTGCATTGGTTGCATTGGTTGTGTTGGTGATTTTTCATATTCATCATAATTTGAATATTGCAAATATCCAGACATATCTCTCTCCTAATAAAATGAGTAGATAATATTTTGTTTTTGTTTATCTTATTGTTTTGCGTAAACGAAATGATAAAATAAAATGTCATTTTGGGCAAAAATAAAATAAATGTATATTTTAAACAACGCATTTATGCCGACATCAACTGCTTCATCTAAAAACATAATCAAAGATTATGAAGTGGTGATTGCAAATAATATAACAATGTTAAAGGAATTAAGAAGATCATGCATTGAAGATTGTTTGGTTGGTGCAGATGACGATGACATGAAGAAACAAATTGAAGGCATGATGCATTCCCAAAAAGATGAAGAATGGAATTCGGTGTGTAGACCGCGGGCTGAGCAGTGTCAAGAGTATCATGCATTGTTTACCGAAACTCGTGCATTAGTTTTGCAATTAATCCAGTTATGTTCACAATTAAACTCTTCTCTTAAAAATGCGGATTTGAATTCTAAATTGCAATACACATTTAACATGGATTCAGATTTTGTCCATAAGGAAGAAGAAAAAATTCACAACATGACAATCATTGAGTTCCAAAATAAACTAAATGAAAAAATTAATGTTTGCAAGCGTAAAAGTTCATTCAATTTTAAGAAGTGTGAAATGTCAAAAATTAAAGTTTACGTTGATTTCATACGCAAATTTGAGAATACAGTATCATTGTGGGATAAATTTGTAAAAGAAAACACTCCCGTGACTGTCAAAGATAGAATCCAACAAATATTAAAGCAAAATAATGTATTACTTCAAGCAGGGTTTGCATTTAATAAGGATCCAGCAGCAGCCGATCCGAATTGGTATATAGTATCAGGAGATCTGTTTTTACCTGTAAAAGTAAACATTGACACTCGTGAATTTGTACAAGTTGCCGGCGGAAAAAAAAAGAAACATAGCACAAAAAGAATCAAGAGAAAACATACGCGTAGCCTAAAAAAGCTGCAATCACGGCAATCAAGGCAATCAAGGCAATCAAGGCAATCAAGGCAATCAAGGTGATCAAGGCAATCAAGGCAATCAAGGTGATCAAGGCAATCAAGGCAATCAAGGCAATCAAGGTGATCACATCACGTGTTCGTCGAAGAGATATTTATTATATCATATACATACAAGGAATCCATATATGTATTTAAGCGACATATTGTACAAAATTGCAGCGGTGGCAATCATTGTTGCATTCTCACTGCATCATCGCATTTCGGGTATGCTCGCGTTGATTGTGGTGATCGCCGTTATGCAGAACCGTTCTGAAATGGAAGGGTTTACATTGCCTAATACCGTTTCTAGTCCCACAATTGGCACAACCTCATCATCGTCGTCATCATCGTCAGATACGTGGAATACACCAGACGAATTTAAGCAAAAATTTTGCACGAAGGTGGTGCTTGATGGTATGGATAGTCTGGTGTACGGTTTAAAACCCAATTCTAAACTTGTTGCATACGATTCAAGTGGAAAGATGACGGATGTCGGCGAATCTCACAAGCGCATTGATTGGCCTTCGGTGCTTAGTTGCGGCCAAACTAAAAATCCAATAAATGGCAAAGATCAATCTGGAGGAATTGTGCAGTTATGTAATCCTACCTGCAATTGGAAAATGAGCACAAAGGAAGGGTTTACCCCAAACATTGAAATCTCCTCCATTCGGAAGGTCAAAAATTACGTCAAAGACAATGTGCAAAAGGCGAAAACAATGACAAAATCGTTTTTTTCACGAGAATAATCATCCATGCCCTTTTTCAAATTTTTCGCTGCACATTATTTTATCCTACTATAGTAATAGTAATAATCTCTGTAACAAATCCACATGAATCCGTTTGAATACATTATAGAATGGGGCAAGTATGCGGTGTATCGCTTGAACAACAGTTTATTCTTTGCGGGCGTGGTCATGATCATGCTCAACATTGGTTCCCGCTACATTGAACTGAAGCTGGACCCCTCCACCGAAAATTTCTTAAAGACCGCATTGAGCAAGGAGTTGCTGGTGTTTTCGGTGTGCTGGATGGGCACGCGGGATTTGATAATTGCGCTCGTTTTAACAGCCGTGTTTGTGGTTCTTGCCGACTACGGGCTGAACGCCAACAGCAATTGCTGCATTATGCCCCAAAAATACCGGGTCATGAACCAATCGGTTGCAAATGTTGGTGGCTTTTCGGCCAGTGGCTCTTCGGGTAGTGGCGGTGCTGCCATCGGCGGATTGTCCAAGGCCGGCCACGGCCCTGCCAACATCGTGACCGACAAGGAAATCAGCGATGCCATGGATGTCTTGGAACGCGCAAAAAAACAGCGCGAAAACATGAAACACAATGACTACTTGACTGCATTCCGATCCGCCAAATTTTAAACAAAATACAAACAAAATATTAAAATATAAACATAGTTTAATATTTATGAATCAATTGGCATGAGTTTCAACTTATTTGGAGCAGATGTCACGTCTAAATTTTTGGCAAATTTAAAACAAGAAACGTACAACCCACTCATCATCACGTTCAATAGCGAACAAATCAAAGGCAATCAAGGCGCAAATCAAGGCGCAAATCAACGCAATCAACGCAATCAAGGCGCAAATCAAGGCGCAAATCAAGGCGCAAATCAACGCAATCAAGGCGCAAATCAAGGCGCAAATCAAGGCGCAAATCAACGCAATCAAGGCAAGATAAAACAAGACAATCAGACCCGCATTTTGACTCAATCAATGATTGTCACCAATCCGTCCGTGGATTTGGATGCAGAACAAAGAAAAATACAAAATGCAGCATGCGATTATGTGCTACATGTTCCAACGTCGTTTGATGTCACCAAAGAAACGGTGGATGCATTTTACGAATCCATTGAAAAATTGAAAAAACTGTCTGGAAAATTGAACATGAATCATGCGACAGCAAGCATCTTTATGAACCGCAGCATGTTTGAAAAATATGTGAATTTTGTTAAAAAGAATGAGAATACGAGAGAACTCGCCAGAATAGAACAATCATACAAATCGGCACTCACGGAGTATGATATCATTGGTAACGGCCTGAAGGATTTATGGGATTTGACCGATTTAACCGTTGCATCAATTCCAAGTCGCCCCATAGACTTACAACATCGGTTTGCAATTGTATACACTACTCCAACCAACCCACCATTCGGTTTTCTTCCTTTTGCAAACGAATTTCCAACTTCTTTCACTTTCATATCTGAAAAGGTGTTGACATATTTTTGCACCTATCGTCAAGCATTGTACATGTGCAATAATGCATCGGTGGGCCGCATTCAAAGTTACGTGCCCGCATTGAATTCAAGCATGTCAATTACCCAGACAGTGGAGCCGGTTCACTTCGTTGACAATACTGCTAATCCTCCCCTATTCTACGCACGTCCATCCTACAATGTGGAAATTATATCCGATTTTTTGAGAGGAATTATAACGGGAACTGATTTACCGAATCGGGCTCCACTCATTACTCCCGATAAATTAAAGGTGATACAAGACAACACCCGGTTATACACGTTCAGATCCACGCCGGAGCACAGCATGAATTATGATGCGTTGTTGCAACGACTTTATTATAAATATCCGTGCCATTTGACCCCCGAGCACACAATTTCAAAGGCGACAAGAAAGACGATTTTGGATGCAGCGAATGGCGCTCCTGCTCCTGCTCCTGCTATTCCTGTGTTTGCTGATATTATGACTGCCGCGGTTAACGCATGTGATAAAACACCGCATTCCATCATTTGTGCAGTGGCGGTTGCAACAAGAGTGTTCATTGCGAAGAGTAATCCAATACCAAGCCCAACAACAATATTTGCAATTGATTTTGGGAATGGGGTTGGCGATGTCAAAACCGCCATTTTAAATCTTTTGACCACCCTTCTGAATCCCAATAAATTGAATCCGTTGATTAGCTCCGCGCGCGCTGCCGGAGACGCGGTCTACGCCGCCGCCAAACGAGCAATCGTGACAGCAACAGCAGCTGCTGCCCTTCAAACCATTGAAAAGGCAATGGATTCGGCAATCGTTCACTTGACCAATTTTGCGGCGTTCATGTACAACAACGACACGCTATTGAGTTTGATGAAATACAGCGACCAGGCACAAACAATTGATGCTGCTGCAACGCCTCTTCAACCCAATTTACTGCAGTATGCCGACTATTTGAAAACGCTATATCATCACAATGAACCCGACCCGTCCAAATCAATGAATGCAATTGAAAAGGAAAAACAACAGTTTGATGAAATTGACGATGAAATGTTGTATGCAGTTTGCGGACCCGTGTACTTTGATTACACTTGGATATTCCGGCAGAATCCAGCACTAATCAAGCACATTTTGGGCGAAGACAACGATCCAACCAATCAATATCAATTTCAATATCAACAACAACAATGGGTGGAACGAGTGGACCCCTTGACCGAAAACAAGCATTATGTCAATCGCAATCCATCAAACCCCAATTATCCCAAAACGAGGTTTGACGTGAATCCCGAGAGAAGCCCTCTTCCTTCAGGATGCAAAGAATCATATGTGTCTCCGTCGGATGCAACCAATGAACTGGGCAATATGAAAACAAACATTGATAATGCTTTACAATTTACGAATGCAATCGCCGCCGTTCCATGGGGTCACCAGTGGAACGCATTTAATGACACTGCTAAAACAAGTTATTCACCGCATCATTATGCCTGGGCCAAGCCTGGACATTACCGGTATGAAATAACCAACATCAACACCGTTGCAAATGCAAAACCACTTGAATACAAATTTACACAACTGATGCGTCCGGTTGAATACAACAAGATACAGGATTACACCGAGCCAAATTTGCCGACGGCGTATCCTCCCCCGTTGATGTTCGTTCCACCCGAAATGCGCGGACCCACCAATTCGTTCATAATGCACATTTGGTTACCAGACTTGAGTTCTGCAAACAGTCCATCCTATACAAATTTCATGACGACGACTGGATTGAACAAAAATGCGTACACGAAACACATCTATAAAATGATGCACCTAATTTTTGAAACTGCATTAAAAAATGCAAAAAATGTTGGTGTGGATGTGTCCGCATCCGCATCGGCATCGGCATCGGCATATAGGTACGGTGGATATGGATCCTCCAATTCCAATAGAATTTGCATTAAAATTGCGGCGGTTGGATATCGCGGCAAAGACAGATGTCTAAAAACGGTAACCGACCCAGCAGATCAAACCTTTATTGGCAATATATTTTGTGATGCGGTGCAAACTTACAGCATGTTGTATGAAACAAAAAATGTGCAGGTTGCGGTGTATTATGACACTGTGAACCAGCCAGAAGTGAAACAGCGTTACGAAGAATACATGAGTTTTCGGGAATTGACACGACAAATGTCATCGTCATCATTGTCATCATCGTCGTCGTCCTCGTCGTCATTGACAATTCAACCAATGGAGGATTTTTTTACGCTGAAATATCCTAGTACGAAACAAGGCCAAATACAAAGACAAGGACAGCAAGTCCAAGGCCAAACCCAATTAAAAAAAACGGACTTGCTCTATTTTGTGGACTATTGCAGCACACCGCGGGCATTTATTGGAAATTGCGGTGAATTTCCAGACAACATTGAAGACGTTGTTAATGAAGCAATAAAATCTGGAAAACCATTGTTAGAATGTCTTACTGCGGCACATACGGCAATTGATGCATTGTATAACGAACTTCAAATAGATGCGAAATTTGAAATCATGACGGATGGTTTAACCGAATGGAATGCTGGCATTGAGCCACAAAACTTGGTCAAGAATTACAATGAACTAAAAAATTCGTACTTGAATTATAAAATTGACGATGTGGTTCACAACGCATTCTTGAACAACCGACACATAAATGTAAACGTTAGTTGGTGGCATGGTGCGATGAATGCACTTCCACACAATGCGTACATGAGTTCGTTTGACGAACATGTCCTGATTTTGCGTAATTTGCTGCACCCATTTCGTAACCCACCGACGGCGACTTTTGTAGGACCCACATACACCGGAAATGCCAATGCCCCTAATAATAATAATGCAACCGACAGAACATTTGAAAATGCGGTCCACGCTTATACCCAGGCCAAAAAAATCCTCACTCTGTTGTCAAAAATGGGGTCGGATCCGCATCAAATAACGGCTGACCACCAAAACCAGGTTAAAAAGGCACTTGATGCGCTCCTGGCAATAAACATGTCGTGGTCAATGGACGCCAAATTCACGACGGCAGTGGGCGAAGGCGCATTCATCCCGAATTCCAGCGCACTTCACAATCCGTTCGTGTGCACCAAATTATTGGATCTAAAGGAATGGCAATTCATAGATTTTGATGACATCAGTGTGCGTGAAATTACCGCCGGTGCAAAACCGGTGTCTTCGTCCATCACATTGAATCCACTAATAGATGCAAAGCTAAAGAAGGAAATGTATGCGGTCAATGACTATAGAATTGGGATGAATGCGCCAAAGGTGGTCATCATTTCAAAACAGCCGAACATGGAAATATTCAATAAAAATCTCGGTATTATTTTGGAAAACATGTTTTACCGAAATGCACTCATCCAATCGGACGGAAAACCCATGTCGTTATTTAATTACTTATGGACCAATGAACTATTTTACAACAATGCCACATTGCGGCAACTCACCTCCATGAATAAATCCCTGGATTTTGCGAAATTGAAATTGATGATGGGCATTAGTACACAGTGCATCGGATTCCCCTTCTTTGTAATTCAGCTCACATTGTATTTGTATCAAGGGGATGCGACAGCTGATGCTCTAGCGTGTCTTTCATGTGATTTGGATGGCGCCAAGTTTAAAAATAATGCGAAAATTGTATTGGACCAAATGACCCAAGAATTATCGCAAAGGGCAAATGCTTGGGCAAAGTTTGGACGTCCGTCAACCACGCAATCATACGAATATGATGCAATTTTGAATACTGCAACCGGAAATCCATTGGTTCAGGGCGTTAATGCCGCGACAAATCCCAGCCTCAAAACAACCAATGTTGAAACATTGCATAAAATACATGCAGATATTCAAAAAACACCTTCTTTGCTTGCAAGTCCATTGTATAGTGTAACAAATAACATAGTCAGTTTAAATGAACTTGCAACTAGGTACAATGAGGCTGAACTGAGTGAAGTGAACAATAAAATGAATGGATTGGGTTGGAATGCCCCTGAGCAAAAGGAAAGCACGGTTCTCTATGTCAATAAAATTGCCAGTAAGGATGGGTACAGTCAACTCATTGAATTGGACTTGTTGGCATTGAAATCGGGTGATGAGATTATGGTAACTACCGAGAGTGGTATAAAACAAAAATGGTTGGTGACCGGCAAACCTAAACCTCATCCAAATTCTAATTCCAATTATCCAAATGTGATTGATGTTCCAGTATCTATTGATACATTTTACAAACTTAAATCTCTTGCATATACCATCAATATTTTGGATAAAACACGCATTACGCTTGAATTGACACACAAGGATGAATTTTACCCTGGTGGAACCAGAACAAGAGCAGTTGGTCCACTTACGTCCAGTGTTACTACGCCAACACCCACGCCAACACCTAGTCCAACACCTAGTCCAACACCTAGTCCAACGCCAACACCAATGCCTACGCCTACACCCACGCCAATGCCAATACCAACACCTACGCCAATACCAATACCAACACCTACGCCTAGTCCAACACCTACGCCAATGACAATACCTACACCCACGCCAACACCAATGCCAATACCGCCAATCCCTGTAATTCCTGGGCCAACAATAACTAGGTTTGAAGCAACTCCCTCCCAGATAAGTCAATTTAATCAGATCAATCTACATATTGAGTTTGAAGGTGGAGATGCTGTATTAACTGATTCAACTTCAAACGTTGAAAGACGCATCACTTCATCACCTCATGTGATTACATTAAACCCGCATGAAACCACAAATTACACTATCACTGTCACCAATGCAGCAGGCGTCAATGTTCAACGAACAATCACTGTCACTGTGTGCACCATGACGTTTGATTATCCAGAGGTGCTTCAGGAGGTGTTACCTGGTTCATCATATCTTTTTGTTTTTGCACAAAACGCACAAAATGAATTCATTGTTGGAGTAACTACCGATTGCACTGCAGGTCAATTGATTTTTGATAGTTCTGACCGGTCGGTTGCCACTGTGTCAAATAACCCTGAAATACGAAACACAACTGTAACAGTTTTAACCCACGGCACAACAACCATAACCGCAACAAAAGATGCTGTCAAAACCGAATTCACATTGATTGTGAAAAAAGAACCAACCATTGAATTTAATATACCAGAAAAAACGTTTGGTGATGACACATTTAATTTAAGTCAGTATATAAGACCGAATAACTCTAATTTTGAATTCCTAACTAATTCAAGACCGGATGTTGCGGGTGTGGAAAATGGAATTGTCACTATAAAAAATATGGGATCCACGACATTTAAACTGAAACAAGCTGGAAATGACGAATTTATTGAAAAAGAATTTGAAGGAATTTTGACCGTGAACCCAAAAGTTCCTACCATCTCTGCAGCAATTCCTGCAACTAGTCCAGTTGGAGCCCCCGTTGTCATAACCTTGACGTCAGATAGCAGCGGAGTTTTCATTGTACCAGATAACCAAATTGATAATAATGCAATCGCAACGATATCAAACAATGTGCTAACAGTAACTCCCTCAACACCTGGCGCGGTGAACATTACAATAACCCAACAGGCTAATGGCAATTATGCAGAAGGAACATTTCCGGTGTCATTTGATGCAAATGATGCAATTGATGCAAATGATGCAATTGATGCAAATGATGCAATCCAAGTGCCAGCAAAACAAACACCAACCATTACGCGTTGGGCTATACCTGAAAAAACATTTGGCGATGCAGAATTTGAATTGACTCCGCCTGAGTCCAATAGCTCAGGTGCATTCACTTACACAAGTAATAACCCAACCGTTGTGAGTATTATTGGATCCCGAGTCACGATTGTTGGTGCAGGCACCACAACCATTGAAGCAATACAAGCAGAAACCGAACAACATCGTTCTGTGTCATTTACAAGGAGTTTCACAGTGGACAAAGCTAATCCTCAAATTGGTTCATTTGTTTTGCCCGAATTGAATCCTAACATTACAACCTATCTATTGACAGACCCCACATCTAACAGCGATGGCGAATTTAGATATGCATTGGATGAAAATGATGAAAATCGCAATAACGTTTCAATTCAGGGTAACAACCTGACAATTCATGGGGGTTACAATTCGTTCATTTACGCAATCCAACAAGAAACTATTAATTATTACAGCCATAGGAAAACCGAAATATTGCATGTGCAAATGCCAGAAATTATTTTCAATATTCCACGATCTTTTGAATTTGTACCAAGACATGAACTTGCCTTTCAAATTAATTTGTCATCACAACAGCCGCAGATCGTGAAGGTGACAGCAACTGCAATATTTGGTAGACATTCATGTGCAATTTCATATGAAAGCAGTGATGCAACAGTTGCACAAATTGATGCAAATGGAAACACCACCATTTTAAAGGAGGGTGAAACAACAATAACAGCTCGCACAACTGCATTTGACCAAGAAATATCCAAAAGCATTAAATTAATTGTATTAGCGGAAGCAGCGGAAAAAACGGCGGTGAAGGCAAAAGCAATTAAATCTTCAATTCATGACATTGCTGTTGCGGTTAATAATACTACTACCAAAGTTAATGCTCTCAATGCAGCGGAAGCCGAAGCAAAAGCTGCAGCGGAAGCAATAAAAGCAGCGGAAGCAATGGCTGCAGCAGAAGCCGAAGCAAAAGCGGCTGCGGAAGCAATGGCTGTGGCGGAAGCCGAAGCAAAAGCTGCTGCGGAAGCAATCAAA
>Ga0247722_10000309_pt1 | contig 31410 bp, 52 predicted proteins | sample MSEWelMarce3H_FC_FD_189094 | JGI IMG/M metagenome (GOLD analysis project Ga0247722, IMG submission 189094) | Subsurface sediment microbial communities from gas well in West Virginia, United States - MSEEL Well Study Marcellus 3H_FC | ecosystem: Environmental > Terrestrial > Deep subsurface >... | reverse complement strand
TAGCTAACGTTGGAAGGCACGACGTGCATGAACGGATATTCACCAAACTTTTCAAGGTCGGAAACTTCAATCTGTCCGTGTGAAAATCTTTTGAGAATAAAGTGACCAGACGCGAAGGCGTGAAATCTATCTATTAAGGCGTTGTAGCTTTGAATGTTGGACATAGTTGTAATCGATTAAGTAAGTCATAAATGTAAATATTTCCCACGCTGATTTTTCCGTAATTGCGTCCAACTTTGTTATGTCGCGACCGCAGGCTTCCATGAACAAGTGATACCAACCGTAGCGTCCTAAGACTTGATTCAGTCCTTCTCGGTCTTCAATTGCTCCGTCAATTCCGTCGTCAACTTCTTCACTTCGTTCTCCAAATAATCTAGCGAAGTGTTGCTTAGTTCGGCTAGCAAAGTCGAAAAAAAAAGCAGCGCACCATTGAATTGTTCGAGTGTCATCTGCTCAACGTACCCTTCAACTAACTCTCTGTTTTGTTTGTTGTGAGGTACGATTGTGTACTTTTTTCCAACGCGTTTGTCAATAGGTCTGTAAAGCGTTCCCATTATCTTAACCATGTTCGTTGACACGTCGGATGCCCACGTTGAAATGTCCGCGTATTCACCCATTGAAATAGAATACAGGTCGGGAATAAAACCAAAGTCTTTATCTTTGATAGTAATCGTTTCGAAGAACTTCGCTGATTCGTTCTTCAATGTTTCTTCGAACGCTTGTATTAAGGTCGGCAAGTGTTGGAAAGGAATTTGTTCGGCTTGTTCCTTCAGTAGGTTACTAATTGACACCAACTTGTCTATGTCGTTCTTCGCTGCGTGATAGTCAACGTATTGCTTGACGCTAATCGAAGAATAGTCGGCGGGGATACTTACTTTGATGCTCATTTGTTTGTTGTTTAATATCTACAATATCAATTGTTTTGTTGACTACGATCCGCAATAAAGACAACCTTCGTCGTCGTCGTCAATAGTGTTTGCTTCGTTGTATATTCTGATTGCTTCCATTTCAACCTGCGCTTTTGTCCACGTTGGATTGAACACGCTTATCTGTGATTTGAGAAAGTTCAATTTGTTTTCGCTCATTCCTTATTGTATTGTTATTTCGTTGTTCTTTGTCGCAAAAATCTACTATACTTGCGACGAAATCACATTATAAAGTGTCACAGTTTTTCAAATAATTGTGACAAACATTTGCCACTAATTGTCTTGTCCTGTCTTTTGTTTGTGTATCTGTTTTGTCAGGTTTGTTCTGACAATTCAACTACGTTTAATTCGTACCCGCTAGGTTACGATTATGTTCATTTTGCATATTGCGTTACCCGTTCGGGTGCGCTTTTATTTCTCGCGTGTCCCAAAACATTTCGCAGTCGCCGCCCTTCAACACAGGTGTTTTTTCAAAGTAGCTTTGTCGGTATGGGTTCGCTTTCGCTATGTACCGATAACAGGTGTTTGTTTGGTTGCAGTTAATACCTTTGCACATTGTTATATCCGCCATGTTTATACGATTAGTTGTTCAACGTCTATTTGATGTTCTTTCAAAAGCTCGCGTATGTATTCGAATACTTCTTCGATGCCTTCTTGGTACGCGCCTTCCTGGCGGTCGTTGTACTTCGTGAACTTACGATAACCGTTCATGTCGAGTTCCCACAACGCCATTGCCATATCGCGCGCCTTCATCATGCGCTCGAACTCAATACGATCGTCCCTGTCGTCAAGGTCAAATGTCAAATTTGCTTTACTCATTCGGTGTTTTGTCGAATTGACGTTTATAATTTGTCGTTGATTATTATCTGAATCGGAGCGTCGTTCACACCTGCTAATTCAGTTCGCTCAACGTATCCTCGTTTCTTTCCGCGTGTCTTCAAATAGAAAATTGTTGCGCTTGTGTTGGGTGCGTCTTGAATACGGATTACTTCACCGTCTGGTGTTGACACCTCGCGGTGCGCTCCCTTAATCAATTCGAACAACTGACTTTCTGCGAAGTCAACAGCAAGGTCGGTCAACGATTCAACCTTTGCTTTGTAGTCTTCATCGTTACTTAACCACAAGTAGTGTGTCGTTCTATCTATTCCTACAATCTGACACGCTGAAGTCACCACACCCAAAGTGCTTTCGAGTGCCTTTAGCATAGCGTTCTTTTTTAATGTGGAGTTTTGTTGTTTGATTTCTTCCTTGCTCATAATTTATAAATATAAGAACTACCCCAATTTACTTTTGTAGTGGTTAATAAGTTGTTCCATTCTGCTGTCGTAGTATTTCGAGAACGTTTTGAATCCGTCGTTGTCTTGTTCGAATAGTCGAAATAGAACACCTCTCAATCTTTGTGAAGGCTTCTTAAGCGTATCTTCTAACTCACTCTTTAATGATTCAACTGCATCCAGTTCTTCGCGTTTGAAGTCTTCGTCTTTGAAAGCGAGATAACCGAACTGATTAGCTATTGTAAATAGTTCGGACGCTTGCGAAGGACTTAGTTCATTCGTTCCAAACGTTAGTTTAAGCGTCTTGTCCTTTCGCGTACCTACTGATTCAAGTTGAGCGGGAATAATAATCATATACTAAAGATACGAAATGTATTATTAACAATCAATAGTTGTTGAAATCTATTTGTAAAATCAAGTTTATTTATATCTATATTTGAATACTCGTTAATCTCAAAGCATTGCCCCAAGCATTGTGCTGTTATTAAGTTAACGAGTACGGTGTGCGGGGCAACTTCTTTTTAGATAAGTGAGGAATGGTCTTGTCCACATTCAACCCATACCAACGACGTGTGAAGTTGGTGAATGAACGTGATAATTAGAAGGAAGGTTTATTGTAGTGGTAAGAAATGACATTGAGTTTCATTTTGGAGATTATACAATTAACCAGTAACAACAGTTATAAATAATCCAAGCAATCCAGAGGTGGAACTTGGGGGTGAAACTAGACATAGTTAACTGATTGCCTGTAACCCATGCAGGATCTTCTGAATTATGAGTAACTACTAAACACTAACAAGTAGTAGTTAATAGGAATACTGATAAGGCATAAATGCGAGTTTAATGTCTTTTCACCCATAAACCTTTCTATGTCCAATAATTAAAATTATGAGTAAGATAAACAAGAAAGCAAAGCAAGAATTGTTCATTCAATTACTGACTAACTACAAGGCAAACAATGTTATTACATGGCATCACTTCCAACATGGTCAGTTTCGCGTTTTCACGCCCAATAAGACAATAGATTTCTTTTTGAGTGGTATGCGTTGGCACAACATTAAAGACAACACCAGAGGGGACGTGTCGAGTTTAGAAGACTTTCACTTGTTTATTTAGTCAATGCTTACATCGACGTCCTTCATTGAATCAAGAAACGTATTGATGTCTTTCTTCACGCACGGCGGACAAGTAGAACGCTCGTTGAACGCTCCTGTGGCTTTATCCTTGAACGAATAGAAGCGAAGCATATCTTTCTGCTCAAGTCGTCCCTGCGCTTTCATTTCAAGAAGAAATCGTTTGAACTCTATTTGTTCGTCCGTAGAAAGAACACCGTTCCATTTTGACGCTGGACATGAAGCGAAGGCGAGCTTTGCTTTGATCGGCATAACACAGCCACACAACTTAATCGACTTCTTGCGAAACAACACTTCGGTTTCTACTTCGTCGCCAACAATCAACGATCCGCAGGACTGCGTTGAAGGTTCGAAGAATTTACAGGTGCGACATATTTCTAAACGTCGCTTATACTCATTTGATTTTGCGAATAACATTTGCTCGTATTTTAGTTTTAATTGAATCGATAGTGCGGTAAAGGAACACGGTTGGTATTCCTGTCTGTTTGGAGAACTCACGATATGTGAAACCTTCGAAGATATATTCTTGAAAGATTAGTCTTTCGAACTCGGTTAACCGGCTAATAAGAATGTCCAGTTGCTCGTTGGTCATTCGTGCGCCTAACCAAGTCTTGTCGACTTCGTGTGCGTATTCTTTGAAGTCGCGACGGTTTCTGTTCCAGGCAATTGTTTGGCGGTAAAATGGCGACGTTGGACTATTGACCGCAAGATACATAACACGAATAAGATAGAACTCGAAGTCGCCTGTGTCGATTAGGTTTTCGATGTGTTTACTTCCAAACATAGACAACAAAGAATCGTGAAGCAAGTCTTCGTAGTAATCCTCACCTCGCGAAATGTTCTTCGCAAGTTCTTTGAAACGTTTATAGTTTCCGTCTATGTAATGTTCAAGTGTCACTCATTAAAATATTCGTCGATTACCTTCATTGCTTCTTCGCTACCTTTACAAATATAAGAACAATACCCTCTGTTTCTTAATTGTTCTTGCCACCGCTTTTGTTCTGGTGATGCGACACCTCCTTTCTCTTTCTTCATTTCGATTGCAAGACCGAAGAACGCTCCGCGTGGTTCGTAAATAAAGAGATCGGGAAACCCTTTCACGTAGCCAGTACGCTTCATTTTGATTGCTTGCAAGTAACTCGTTCTCATTCCGCCTGCGGAAGCGCAATAAAGAGCTTCAGGATATGCTAAACGTAGGTACTTTATTACTAATTCTTGTTGGTTCGATTCAGATTCGGGTGTTGCTTTACGCTTTGTAGCACTTTTTTTGTAAGTTTTTTTATATGTCGTAACGTTCATTTTCAATCAGTTATAAATTATTTTCAATTTATTTTTAGTTCGCGTGTCGGATATTACAAAAGTTAGCATAGATTTGTACTCAATAAATCAAATATACACAAAATGAAAACAACATTGAACACCGAATTACAAAACGCAAAAACAATTATGTCTGCTTTAATGAATTGCGTAAAAGACAAATCTATTTCAATTCAAGAAAGAAACCAATACTACAAAGAGTATTTAGAACTTGCTCAAAGCGTATTAACCTTATCAAAAATAAATTAATATGGAAACAAGACAAACAGCCCTTCAATGGTTAATAATGCAAATAGAAGGAAACATTATGTGGACGAATGAGGCAAAAGAAAATCTTCAAAAAGCATTGCAAATGGATAAATGGCAAATTGAAGATGCTTATGAGAATGGTCATTTAATGGGTTCAAATAATTTAGACAATACAGGAACACAGTATTACAGAGAAAATTATCACGAAGCAAATTACAAATAACAAAATGAAAAAAACACTACTCTACATCGCGCTTCTTTTCGGAGCAATGTTAATCGCAGGAACGATTGACGAACAAACAAGACAACTAGAACAACAACCAAATCACTACACAAAATGAAAGTAGAACTAATTCAAAAGACCACGCTTACCGATATGTACTACAAGATCGTAGTCAACGGAGAATTTCACATGAGCTACAATGACTACGACGAAGCGGTGCGCGCTTACGACCGCATCAAGACAGCCATTCCCCGCGAAGAAGTAATGTTATCAAAAGAAATCTAAAACCCAAAAATAAAATGAACAATGAAAACAATTATTGCAAATCAGTTTACTCGTACAAATCTCCTATGCTTTTTTCAGAAGACATTCAAGAAATTCAAGACGCAATCATTATCGCCCAAAATTACTACGGTAGTCAGAGAACTGGAGCATTGGATAGGGATGCCTATATTGAAGCGCGAATTAACGACCTTGAACGAGTACTCAACAAGTTTGTCACAACGCCTTTCAAAGAACTACCAACACCACCAAAAGAAATCTAACTTTGTTTGTGTTTATTCCTCAGCGAACGCTTACAACCTAACGCACAATGAGGTTGCAGCCAACATTGAAAAATGTCAAAAACTTTCAGAAGCGCGTTGGAACGACAACTTAATTGAATACATTTGCAACAACTAAAATCAAAAATATGTACTGTCCAAAAATCACTTACTGCTTCAGCGACGACGATATACGCACGTTGAACGAAAGAATCAAAGCCATAGCCAACAACTACAACGACGACCAAACGGGTTGGTTCGAAGTAAACGAAGAACAACACCTCGTGTTCATCGACGACCTTGACAATATGTACACCATCAATTTACGCGGTCGGTTCTTTCGCAGCGACGATCCTGAATTCGACCTTGACTTTGTGACGTTAGAAAAGGACGGTATCTCGTTTAGCTTTGACGTTAATATATTCGACGATCACATTTAACGATGGGTTACTTCAAACGAATCAACGAGCAATCGGACATTCACGACAGCCAGTTGAGGCACATCGAAAGCGACCACGAACTCGCAGTTAAGTTCGAACAATACATTAATTCATTTCATAACAACCAAATAAACAACAACAACATGAGCATTATTGCCCAACAAACAAACAACGGCGGCGGTCAAACAGTACCCGCAGGAACGCACGTCGCACGCTGCTACCAAATCATTCACATCGGAACTATTCCTGACACCTTTCAAGGTGAAGAAAAGTTAGTGAACAAAGTTCGCTTAGTATTCGAACTACCTTTGGAAACCGCTGACTTCGGTAAAGGTGAACAACCGTTTTCAATTGGACGCGACTTCACATTGTCTATGCACGAGAAAAGCGGACTAAGAGCCTTTGTTCAATCGTGGCTCGGTAAGGCAATGAGCGACGCAGAAGCGAACAAATTCGACATTGGAACATTACTCGGAAAGGAAGCAATGGTTAGCGTAATGCACCGCACAGCGAACACAGGACGCACTTATGCAGACTTGAAAGGAGCGTCACCACTTGCGAAAGGAATGACCTGCCCACCACAAGTTAACAGCGCGTTTCTTTTAGACTACGATAGCGAAGACTTCGACTTGCGTTTCAAGATGCTTCCAGAGTGGCTTCAAAACAAAGTGAGTTCGTCAGCTGAGTTCAGCAAACGTTTGGAGCGTTCTGCGGATCAAATGAACAAGGCGAAGGCAATGCTCGAACAAAGCGGTTTGGTTAAAGAATCAAAGTGGAATGAACCGATGCAAATGCCAGACGAAGACGAGTTGCCGTTCTAAATGAATAAGATGTTATAAAAGGGTGTTATCTCAGACATAATGCCCTTTTATGACACTTAATTATAATAAACCATACAATCAAAACACAATGAAAAAAAGAAAAGAATTTAACATCGAAAGAGTGCGTGAATTTTGCAAGTTAGTAAATGAAGGACACACGCCGTCAGAAGCCATTTACAAAATGAATAGTAGTCGTGGATATTGCCGTCCATTATTTGAAGCAGGTTTCTATTGGAAAGAGAACGGAACGTATAAAGCAGTTGAACGCATTCACACCGACCGTTACTTATTATTTACTGAAAAGAAAGACCAGTACAACGAATTAAAGAAGTTAGGTAAGACAAAACTACCAAAGCAAACGAACCTCTTTTGTCAACCTAAATCAAAACAAACAACCACCACCAAAGCTCCAACAATGAAAGCGAAGGAACGTCAACTCACCTTCATTCAACGCGTGGTGAAATCTCTTTTTAACTTATGAATAAAGCAATCTACAAAACTCCGTTCGGTCGCCTTGTCAAGATTAATTTTAAGACAATGAAGAACTTTAAGACAGCGTTACGCATCAGCGATCCAACGGCGCGCCTTTACGTTACGCATCCAGAGCGAATGAGAATCAAAGACTTCAACAACATTTGCCTTCACACAGGACTTTCACGCGAAGAAGTATTCAGCACCTTTACACCAACAATTTTAATAAACGAAGAAAACGATTAATTATGAAAATTCAAGATAAAATAAATCAATTGCAAAATCTAATAGAACAAGGTTTTGTTTACATAGAATCAAATAATGTATTTAGATTAAGTAGAGGAGCTGATATTGAAATTGAAAGATTCGTATGGGTTGAATTAAAAAAATGGAATGAAGAAGATGAAGAATATGAAGTTATTGAAACAATTAAATGTGAATTATTGCACATGGATCTTGATGATTTTGGGCAAGATGCGGATGTTGTATTTTTTGTCAAACCAATTGACGAGTTGCCTTCTGATTTTAATTTCGAAGATTACGATATTGAATCTTGGCAAAAGATTTACTACAATCAAATAGCAGGTTTTCAAATTAATAACCAATAAAAATGAACGCAAAAGAACTAATTGAATTTTTAAGCGAGTACGAACCGAATACCGACGTTGTTATTTACATAGTTGAAAACGATAAATTAAGCGGTCACATTCATTTTGGAACTGGAGATGCTGCGATAAAAGGCGAAGAACAAAAAGTAATCGCCTTAATTGTTGACAAGAATACAAGCAACCCAATAGAAATCTTTGATAATTAACGCAATGACTAACGAACAAATAAGACAAGAACTAATTGACATGATTCCTTTTCGTCACATGGAACGCTTCGAAACATTGTGGCTCATGCTTACGCCACGTTACGAACGATTGACGAGCGAACAAATTAAGATTCAGCAGGAACTCGAGAACGAAAGAGAAATGTTTTGGAGTGCGCTCGAAGACGTGACCTGTTCCGTTCTCGGTATCGAATCGCAGAAGTTGTACATGATAACACGAAAGCGCGAAATCGTCAACGCACGACAAATCATTTTCTTCATTGTCCGCCCGTGTTACTTACTTAGTCTTGATTCAATAGGTAAACACTACGGCAAGGATCACGCGACGGTTATACACGGTATTCGCCAGGTGGCAGGACACATTGAGACCGACCGAGAGTTTCGCGCAACGGTTGAACGCGTCTGTTATATTCTCGAAGAAATGGGTTATGCTAAACCAATGAAATTTTTTACTAAATTTGTCGAGCATCAAGAACATCAAAAACAACTTGAAGCAAAAAGAAAATCTAAAATCAAATAACTAAAAAGAAAATGAAAAGCGAATTAATCTTTTGCCCAACCTGCGAAAGCGCGGAACTTGACGAACGCGTGAACGCCGTTCTTCAGGATCAAAAACTTAAAACGTACGAAGAAGCTTACGAGCTAATCGACGACGATGGAGAAATAAAAAAATGTTTCGATTGTCAAGACTGGGACGACGCAGACGACGACGCGAAAGGCGAAGGGTGGGAATAACTAAAAACTAAATAACTATGGAAACAATAGGTAGTGTTTTATTATGTATGCTAATGTGCATACCCATATTCTTTCTAATCTACATTGGGGTATGGATGCCTAAAGACAAGATGAAAGGTCATGCAGGTAGAGGTAAATGTAAATGTTGTAATAACTAAAAACTAAATAACTATGGAAAAGAAAGAAATTAGCATTTATTGGTTACTTGATAAAATAATAACTAAAAAACACACAGATTCTGAATTGAATTATATTTTCCAACAAGCCGAAGCAATGCACAAGGAGGAGATAATGAAGTCTTATTATGATGGTGAAGCTGACGGACGCCACAATCAGTATAAAGGTAGAGAGCAATACTACAACGAAACTTACGGAGGTCAAGAATGAAATTAATATCTCAATTAAAAAAGTTAATTTGTAGCCATAAGTTTAATCTACAAGATTTGCAAGAGCGAGATAATAATGGAAATGTAACTTGGTCTTGTTTTAAATGTGGAAAAGTTTTCGTTGCAGAATGTGGACTTGATGTATTAAAAAATGGTAAATGTATAGTTAAAAACGAAACTTATTTAGGAATAATAAAAGAAGAAGAATAATGTTAATACTACAACTTAAAAAGAGAATCGAGATTCTCGAATCAGCAATGAAGGAACAAGAACAAAAGATAAACGACATACTTATTCGCTTGTCCGTTCCAACCGCACCAACGCTAATAGCAAAAGAAAAGAAGTCGCCATTTAAGAAACCTACCGTCGTTGAAATATACGACTACGCCTGCGAAAAACTAAACGACAAAGACGCGCTTGCATTTACCGAGAAATTTCATGCACACTACGAAGCAAACGGTTGGAAGGTAGGACGCAATCAAATGAAAGACTGGAAGGCAGCCGTGCGTAAGTGGGACTTAACTACCTTTATAACTACAAACCAACAAACTAAAATCAAAAATGGAAAATTCGATTCAGACGCTGCGCAGCGCATCTACAACGACGCTCACAACTACACAAAGGGTTGATCGTGCAGAGCGCGAAAGCGCGTTCGTTGCCGATTACGAACTACCTGCGTTCGTAAAGTTATGCTCTAAGGTTTGCGCCATGTACGGCATCGCGTTACCCGAAGCACAACTGTTGCAAATGTTGCATGAGTTCATAGGCAAACACTTTCGTTGGGTTACGTTCGAACACTTTAACCTTGCATTTGAATTGAACGCAGCGAATGAACTATCAAAGAAATGCGAACACTTCGGAGCGTTAAGCGTGTCGTTTATCGGTGACGTGTTGACGCACTACAAACCACATCGCGACAAGGCGAATCTACAAATACAACGTGAAATCGCGGAATCAAAAGAGGAACAATCTAAACAACTAAAAGAAAAAGAAATGGCGGTAAACGACGATAGCTGGCGAAGGATGTTAGCAGAAGATATTGCAAGTTATAAGAAAGGAAAATATACGGTTATTGAGATTCGTGCGGTGTCGCTTATGCGTTGGCTCGAAGAGGCGAACTACATTACCGCCGATACGTTCACGGACGAAGAATACAAACTTTGCAAAGCGAAGGCACGCAAGAATATCTACTTCGAGCAGAACTTGAACAAACCAATGGTCGAAAGAATGAGTGACCGCAAACGTCAGCTATTGAAAGAATCGATTGCGTTTGAAGGAATGCGCGAGTTGTATAAACTTTATTTGTCGAAGCAATGAATCACGGATCGTTGTTTAGCGGTATCGGTGGATTTGATTTAGCCGCTGAATGGATGGGATGGAACAACACGTTTCATTGTGAATGGATGCCATTTCCACGCAAAGTTTTAAGTCATTATTTTCCAAACTCAATAAGTTATGAAGACATCACAAAGACAGATTTCTCTATTCACAGAGGAACAATTGACATACTCACAGGAGGGTTTCCTTGTCAACCATACTCAAGCGCAGGTAAGCGACTTGGGAAAGAGGACGAGCGACACCTCTGGCCGCACATGCTCCGAGTCATTTCAGAGATTAAGCCAACCTACGTTGTGGGCGAAAACGTTCGTGGACTTACTAATTGGAATGGGGGAGTGGTCTTCGAAGAAGTGTGCGCTGACCTGGAAGCTCAAGGGTACGAAGTACAACCGATACTATTGCCAGCTTGTGCCGTCGGTGCGCCACATAGAAGAGATAGAGTTTGGTTCGTCGCTTACAATGCTTCCTACTCCAATAGCAGGAGATTGGAAAGGTCAGAAAAGGTTAGACGGAACAGCATCAATGCTGAGTGGGAAAGCGAGTATGGGACTGCTACCAACTCCAACAACGCATCAGCAGAACACTCAATTCAAACAAGGCGGAACATGTCTACAAGCGAAGTTAATTCAAGGGATGCTACCAACTCCGACAGTATTCGACAGTACAAACGCGAGTGCGACAATGAAATCAACACAAGTGAAAGAGGGATCAATGCACTCAATGACATTGCCGAGAATGTTGAGTATGGGACTGCTACATACACCAAGAACATCGGACAAGAACATGCATTGGAAAACGGAGAACTGGAAAGGGGACGATTTAGGCAGTCAAATAAACGAGGCTTTTGGGACACGTTCCCATCTCAATCCCCCATTTGTGGCGGAGATGATGGGCTTCCCACCGAACTGGACGGAATTACCTTTTCAAAGTGGAGACAAGAATCTATAAAGGGTTATGGAAATGCTATCGTTCCGCAAGTTGCTTATGAGATTTTCAAAGTAATTGCTGAAATGGACAGGTTAGAAAAACTACAACTAAAACTATTTTAATGAATAAATTAAGAATTATTTCGCAAGAACATTGCGGTCAAACGATATACAAGGTGCAACGCAAAAAGTGGTGTGGTTGGATTACTGAATACATTTATAAATTCTCTGGAATGTGCGTTGACATGTCTTTTGAAACTATTGAACAAGCAGAATTTTACATATTAAAAAACTTTACGAAGCCGAAAATTAAAGTTGTGAAAAATATAAATGTGAAATAATGCAACCATATAAACCGACATACCTGCCGCGTCAGATTGAAGCGTTGAACTACTTGAACACCGATAGCATCGTTGAACAGTTGTTATACGGTGGCGCGGCAGGCGGTGGCAAGACGAAGTTCGGTTGTATGTGGCAGATTCAGCGTCGTTTGAAATACGCTGGAACGCGTTCTTTAATCGGTCGTGCAAAGTTAGATAACTTAAAAAAGACAACGTTAAATACGTTCTTCGAAACGGCTGAGGAGTTTGGATTGATAGCAAACAAACACTACACATTCAACGGACAATCGAACATAATTAAGTTCTTCAACGGAAGCGAAATTGTCTTAAAAGACTTGCAGGCTTATCCCTCAGATGTGAACTATAATTCATTAGGGTCGCTTGAAATCACAGACTATTTCGTAGATGAATGTTCCGAAGTAACTGAAAAAGCGGTAAGCATTGTTCACTCTCGTTGCCGATTTAAGTTGAACGAGTTCGGTTTAATTCCCAAAGGTTTCTTGTCTTGCAATCCTGCGAAGGGTTGGTTGTATAACGAGTTCTATATGAAGAACAACCGCAACGAACTACCTTCACACCGCGCGTTTGTGCAAGCGTTACCGCAAGACAATCCATTCCTTCCTGTTGCTTACATTGAATCTCTTAGAAGACTGCCTGAGTATGACCGCAAACGTCTGCTCGAAGGCAATTGGGAGTTCGACGACGACAGCGACAAACTATTTAACACGGAGAACTTATTGCGAATGTTCCGCAACGAAGTAATCAATGAAGGAAAGAAATATATCACAGCGGACATAGCGCGTTTTGGGAAGGACAGAACGATTATCTGCGTTTGGGAAGGACTAACTATCATCGACATAATTGAACTCAATCGTGCTGCGTTGGACGAAGTCGTCAACAAAGTTCGTTTAACCTGTCAACAACACTCAATTTTATTGCAAGACGTAGTATGTGACGAAGACGGAGTGGGTGGTGGTGTCGTTGACTTCTTAAAATGTCGCGGGTTCGTCAACGGATCTAAACCAAAACACCCACAATACCAAAATCTCAAAAGCGAATGTTACTACAAATTGGCTCAGTACGTTGAAGAAAACAAAGTAACGATTCTATCCAGTACGCGCAAAGAACAAATCGTGCGTGAACTTGAAATGATTAAACGACACCGCGCAGACGTGGACGGTAAGTTGCAGGTCACACCGAAGGACGTAATCAAGAACCGCGAAGGTATTTCACCTGACGTTGCCGACGCTGTCATGATGCGTATGTACTTTGAACTTAATCCAAGTTATGGACAATACGTTGTAGGATAAAAACAATTTAATAATTTAGCATAATGAAAAACACACCACTTTATGAAACGCTCAAAATGACATACGATCGTGAGCGCGAAATCGTTAATTCAATCGCAACCTACTTCCAACAAGGTAAAATCTTAGGCGACATATTGCTTGAACTTTCTCAGCGCAAAGACCTAAACGCAAAAGAGAAAATATATCTTGCGCTTATGATTGGAACAATGATGACTAAAAATAAAGAAGATGGCACAGAGCAAAACTAAGAAAGGAATTTGTGTTTACTTGCACAAAGACCTGTGGAACGAGATTGACGAGAAACGCGGTGAAAACAGTCGCAACACTTTCTTAAGCGAAGCAATCCAGTTCTCAATGAAGTTCTTCGTTGACGAATCTAAAGTAAAATTGCAAGAACAAACGTCGACAAAATAGCGACGGACGAACTAAAAACTAAAGCGCGGTTTCTGCGCTTTTTTTGTTTCTCCAATTTCTTTTTATCAGCATCTAAAGTGTTAATTTCTTCGCTCAACAAGTTAGTTTTTTGTTCATAAGCACCAACGACTTCTTGCAAGTTGTTCGTCTTTTCGTCCTTGATGTTTATTTGTTCTTGCAGGTTGTCGATTACAAGCGAATCGGAAGCAATAACGCTGTCGCAGGAGTTGACTAAACGGATAACATCAACTTTATAAATAGTATCGAGAACAAGAATAGTATCACGACGAGTGCGATAGGTCGTTTTGGCTGTAAGTTGAGCGTCTTCATAGCGTCGATATGTTCCGTATAAATCAATTTCTTCTTGAAGCAAACGGTCGTATTCGCCGCTGTTGTAATAAATTATACTGTCTTGTTTTTGTATCTGTATTTCCGTTTGAATCTTCGGGTTGAAATTCCAAAAAGCTAAACAAACAAGCATCCAAAAAACACTTGTTGCAATTATAACAATAAGTGCGTCGGGTTGGTATTCTCTTTTGTCCATTGTGCGTTAGATTAAATCGTTTCCGTTGTAGTCTGGGTGTTCTTTTGACATCTTGTCGATGCCGCGAACCCACAACACGCCAACAAGCGCGGTGCAAAGAAAAATAATTGCAATAATCATAGTTGTTTTTTTAGGTTTATAAAATATTACCTTCGTGTATTCGGTAATTGTTGACGCTAAAGTAACCATTTTTTCCTTTAGTTACAATGCAAAATCCGTGATTGTATTTTGAATAAGGATTGTAGTCGGGACTAAGCTCGCTCAAACAACCCACGCCCCAACACGTTATAAACTTACCATTCGCGTCGCGTTCGTTGTGTTCCGCTGTTTGGTGGTGGTGTCCGCACATCGAAGAAACTTTCGTCTTCATGAACAAACCACGCGCCACGTTGACAGACGGAAGAAATTGCTTGCCGAATTCGTGCCCGTGAAAGATTGAAAGTTTACCTATGTTTAATTTGCTCTTGCCGTCAATCCACTTCACGTTGTGCTTGTCGCAATGGGTAAGCGAAGGAAAATCAAACGCATCAATGTCAAACAACTCAGGTGCTTTGATTCGCATATAACGCCAGTAACGTTCTTCGTGGTTGCCTTCTTTGTAGTAAATGTTTGCCGTTGGAAACGTGTGTCTAAGCGATGCAAGAAATTGACGAATAGAATAAAGTTCGTCTTTGAATTTACGCTTACGCGGATCTTTAACGAAGTCGGAAATCATGTGACAGTCTAACGCGTCACCGTTCAAGATAATTGAATCACATCCTTGTTTGATGCCTTCGTTTATCGCGCACTCAATAGCTTCGTTATCTTGATATGGAAAGTGCAAATCGCAAAGAATTAAGAACTTCGTTCCGCTAACTTCAACGTGTCTACGCTTCTTTGCGTAAGACTTTGGAAGTGCAAATGGGTTCAATGGTCGTGGCTTTTCTTCAAACAACTTTTTATCTTCTGTTTTTTTTCTTTTTTCGTCGCCATTCTTACCACGAATTGTACGAATTAAAGACCTCGCGTGTTCAATGTTTTTGTATACTTCTGGATATTCAGTAAATAATTTTTTCGCTAACGTGAGCGAAGGAGTTTCTGAAAACTTACTACAAATTTCCGCTGCTATTGTTCTCGCTGTCGTTAGTTCCCTTGCCATTCTTTTCTTGTTTAGTGAATCTTTCAATTACCGTTCCTGTGAACAAGCCACCTGTCAACAATGCGAGCGTGTCAAACATTGGAATGGGGCAATCATAAGAACTAAAAACAGCAATGTAACTTATTACAATTAGATTGAGTGAAACAAATATAGCGACAACTCTCTTCGAAGATACTTTTGTACTTGAAGTTAACAAAGAATTAAACCAGTTTTTCATATCATTTTTAAAATTAGTTGAACAATAAGACCGCCAACGATACCCGCTGCGGTTGCGATACCACCTAAACGAGCAACCTGTAAACGTTGGTTGTTTATGTACTTGTCGTGCTTCTGAACCTTGCTCACAAGACCTTCAATCTTCATCTGATCGTCACCGATTAACACGTTGTAAATGCGGTCAATCTTCTTGTCCATTTCTTGAAGCTGTTCGTGTATCAAAGTAATTTCGTTTTCTGTGTTCATGTCTTAAAATATAATTGTCGTTATGCTTTAAAATATAATTGTATCTCAGCTTCACGACGACGAACCAAACCCTTCAAAACAACACCGCCGCCCTTGTTCCACAAACGAAAAGAATTAGCTATTGTTGGGTCTGTTGGGTTAATGTTTAATTTCTTAAATACAGACGAACGTTTGAACCCACCCGTTCCGATGTTGTAAGCTAACGAAACACACGCGCTAAATTGATTGTCGTTGAGCGGTTGCAAAATGAACGGTGCGATTGAAACGGCGAACTGGTCAATTATAAACTTTGCTAATTCGTCCGCACGTTGTTGCGTGATTACGTCGCCTTCTTTAACACGGTCGCCGTTTTCGTAGAAGGTATTTCCAAAGCCAATAGTCCACACGTTAGCAGGGCATTTATACGCCTTCAATTTGCAACCTTCAAAACGCTTTATAAGCGCGTAACCTTCCTCGTTAACTTTCATTTACCAATCTTTTTATTTGTTTCTCTTTTTTGATTAGATACTTACGAAATTTTTCTTCGTAAACCTTTTGTTTTACCATGTCTTTCTTTCGTCCCCTTGTAGCCATTGTAATTTGTATTCGTTATCTGAACCAACCTAAGCCTGGTCTTCTATATTCGTATGGTCGTCTGTCGCGTCCGTCGCTAATCTCAAAAGCATTTGACGGATAGACATTTGTTTGTGACCAAATTTGTTGTGTTACGTTCGTTGTGTATTCGGGAAAGTCCGATTGATTAAAACACAAATAATCGACCATTCTTTGCGTGTAAAACATAGCTTGTGAACGCGCTTGATCGCGGTAGTTCTGTAAGTCGGTTTGACTGATTGGTGTTGTGTCTTCGCTTGTGCGAATTACAAGACTTCCATTGTCGGTTTTAACGTACAAATGCGGAAGGACCTCATACATAGTCCACCACATTATCATGCGACGTAAATAGTTGTCTAAAAGCGTTGCGTATGCGCCCGTAATGTCGTCGTTCACCACGTCTTCTTTGATGCGGTTGTAAAGGTCAGTACCTAAATACAATTGCGCGTACTTGTCTTGCGACAAATAAATAGCAGGGTATAGAAGCAATGGGTCAACTGAGCCGTTAATCCATGTATATTTTTTGATATAGTTTTCGTCAATGAGTAGAACTTCGGGTTGTAGTGCCATTGTAGTTTTTATTTATATTTTAATGATGCTCTGTTCGGCATATCGTTAGGACGAACCGCTTCTATTCCTTTTGGAAATAGTTCGTTTGCAACACCACCTGTTACAACTCTATCGTTTTTCAATCCGTCGTTAGGAAGGAAGCGACCTTTCTCTCTTTTGCGTACAAATACTTTTCTAAAGAAAGCGTGGCGGCAGTAGACTCCGCCCTTATATTTCCAGACCGAATATCGTGATGCCCCTGCGGGTGCAAACGCATCGTTGACTCCGTCTTTCTCCATTTGTTGAATATCTTCGTAACGAAATAGCGCCCCTTCTTTTGATAGCGCAACCATTTCTTGACAGAAGTCACGCGTTACAATTTCGCCGTCTTTGTATGTGAAATTTGTTGAGTAATAATAGCGAACTTTATAAAGACCAGTGTCTAACGCTTTGCTTACTTCGTCGGGGTTGTCGTAACCGCGAACACTCATAAATTCGGTGCGGTAGTTTTCTTCTGCTTCTGGATTAGTTACTTCTTCGTCAGAAATTAACTCCCATTCTTCTTCGTTGACGTATTCCGCTTTCTCTTTAAGATAAGCCAACCACAACGCGCTATCTTCTGCGCTTATCTTGTTTTCAGCAGCAACTACTTTTTTTTTTAATTCAGCAGTTTGCACCGTTGGTTGAACAACGACTACTTCGTCGTCAAATGGCGAATTCATTTCGATATTTATCTCTCCTAAAATCGGAGTGAAGACACGCTCGATGATTCTTTGATATGGCTTAATAACTTGGTTGTTAAATATCTCCAAACCAACAACCATTTCGTCTTTGTTCGAACCGAATCCTGTCGTGTCGCGTATGCCGTGAATCAATGGCGAAACAACGCGGTGTCCGACCATGATTTGCTTCGCTGTTTCTTCTGATAAAAACTGATATTGTTTATCTGCGTCCGATAAAGGAAAGGATTCTATTTGTGGAGCGCGTGTAGGATCTTCATTAAATGTCATTAAGAACTTTCCCGCGTTGCTTGCACCGCTCAATCTTGTTTCCCACTCGCGACGTATTGCTTCACGTTCTTCTTTCTGCGGAATACCGTTTAAGAAGTTAATAATGAACGAAGGGAATAAACCATTCAAGATATTGTTGACGTGGTACATTCCCATTTGATAAGACAATTCAACGTAATTCAACGCACCGAAATAGTCAGGCTTCGCGTAGTATGAACTTCCTGCCATCATGCCGTGTGCGTAGATAACTTGTCGTGGTTGTTCTTGCGCGATTGACGGATTGAACGCAGGAATAAATTCGGGTTTTCCTTTTTTGCTTCGTGTATTAGCCCAATCTTTCGAATAGAAAATTCCTGTAATGTCGTCTTCTTCTTTGTCGTATGCAAGTCTGCAATTTTCGAAAGGCAAGTGATTGATTTGTACAATGCGAGTAAAGTCTAACGACCATATCACCTCAGCACAAAATGAACCTTGAAGTTTTAAGTCGAACGCAATTCCTTGCAAAGCATTGTCGAGAATTGTACCCGTTCCTTTGCCTTCAATCATGTAAGCAATTGAGTTCGTCAACGCGTTATGAATAGGACTATTGTAATAAAGCGTGATTAGGTGCTGAGGAAATAAATTGTTGAAACCGTAGTCAATCCAACCCGCGCGATTCTCTTTCTCGATTGCTTCAACTGGTTCGTATGCTGAAAGATTTATTGATTGAATGTTACTCATATTATGCACCTGTATAAATTACGTCAACGGGAATCGTTGGCGAAGAAACGTCGAAGAAAATTGTTCCGTCTTGAAGAATCATTAAACTCTTTTCAACCAATCCAACGACGGAAGCGTTGGTTGGGTCTATATTGCTGCTGCTGTTTTGCCCGTACACTTCGTAATGATAACGTCCTGCATCGACCAAACCAACGGTTGTAAGTCTTATTTTAGTCACGCGTTCGTTCTCGTTTATTACTTCGACCACTTGCGCTAATTGTTCACCTGTCATTTCGTAAGTCATGACAAGAAGGTAATGAGTAAAGGCAACGTTGAAATAGGCACGTCCTTCGTCTAACGAAAGATACGCATATTGATTCGCTGTGTTTGTGTTTAGGTATACCATTCCCTTTTCCCTTTACGTTAAAATTACAACACGTAGGGACGCTTTGTCCCTATGTGTGTAAAAGTTTTTTGATTAGTTAATGTCAGCAGGAGCGCCAGCTAATTTGTAAGCGCGCTTCGGTGTTTCGTGAGTGAACGCCAAAGTGAAACCGTTCATGTCACCCAAAACCGTTCCTGTTCCTGCTGTTGCAGTAGAAAGGTCTGCGCCGAACTCATAGCCAACAGCCCACCAATTGTCGTTTGTATCGTTTACAAATACAATAACGCGAGTAGTTGCAACACCTTGCAATTCAAGACGTTTTGCCGCGCTTAATTTGTTCAACATAACGTTTACCGTCTGCGTGTAAAAAATTGTACCCGCGTCGCGATTGAAGTTTATTGTTTCTTCGAACGATCCTGTTTGAGTTGGAAGTTGATATGTAAACAATTCATTATCTGCAACACCAACAATTTCTTCAACCACTTCTGTTGCTCCTGTAAAAATAAATTCAACAGTTGAGTTCCATTCGGTTAAAACGATTGATTTAATCCCGCCGATAGCGTCTTTGCACTCTAAATCAAAGCCGATAGTCAATTCACAATTTGCCATATTTGTATGTTTTTTATTAGCACAAAAGAGGAGCGGTGTTTAGCCGCTACCTCTGTTTATGCAAGGGTTAGAATGGTATTGATTAGGCAGTGTATTGGTAAAATGCGATTTCGTTTCCAAAGCCGTATTGCGCACCAGCAAAGAATGAAGTGTGGAAACGAACATTTCTTGACAAGTCGCGATCAAACATATCTAAAACAGAAACGTTGTTCCATTGATCAAGAGTGTTAGTACCAAACCACAAGTTTGACTTTTGGTAAAACGCCATTGTGTTGTCGGACATACCTGGACATTCGATAACGTCATACTGTCCCTGCCAGTTCATTACAACAGCTTCTCCTTGGTACAAGTAGTATCCACCACCAAGACCTAAGATAGCCGTTCTGTATGCTTCAGCAACATTTGAAGAAACTGCGATTACAGGCTTCTCAGTTGCACGACGTACACGCGTTGGAAGAGTTAAAACTAAACGTCCCATTTCTTCAATTACGTTAGCAGAAGTGATTGCCTCTGGAGCAGAAACATCAAGAACGCTAGCGTCATCTAAGAATAAAGTTTCAAAACCATCGTACTGAGTAGACGAGCTTACGCCCTGCCAAATCAAAACTTCGTTACGAGCTGCAACACCTGCCAATACGTTAGCTATAATAGCTTCAGTCAATGAAGCGTGAAGCTGTCCATTTTGTTCTGAGTTGGTTTCCCAATCTTTCAAAAAGTCATTTTTACACAAATTTCTCTCTACTTGAAATTGTTGTAAAGTCAAAATACGCTCGCTTAATGCAACAGTTCCCGAAGGAGTGAAATCACAAGTCGGTGCTTCAAAAGTTACGTTGTCAACAAGACGACGAACAACTTGTTTGTAGTCAATGTTTTGCTTAAATGTAACAGCGTTTAAAGACTCGTTACTTAAAAATGCAGCGCGGATGTAACCGCCTGCGACAGCTCCTGAATAGGTGCTATCAATTGGGTTTGGTGATAATGTAGTAGCCATTTTTTATTGTTTGTTTTTTTATTTGTTTAAGTGAAATACGAAACGTTCTTCAGCCGACATTTTAGCGTATGGCTTAGAAGGTGTTTGTTTTGCTTGCTTTACTTCTTTGATAGAAGTAGCGGCAGGCTGCGCGCTTAATTTTGTTACTTCGCTCGAAAGATTCTCATTCGCTTTTTTAGCTTCTGAAAGTTCGCTTTCTAACTTTGCAACTAACGACAAAAGTCCTTCGACCTCTGCGCTTAGTGATTCATCCGTAGACTGTTTTTCAGCTTCTACTTCTACTTCAACCGCTGGTTCTTCTTCAACCATTGGTTTCAATTCAACAAGTAGTCCGTCTGCAACGACTACAATAACACCTTCCGCTGTTGTGTACTCACCGTCTGCAACTACGACTTCATTGCCGTCTGCGTCTTTAGATAATACACGAACGCCTGGCGCCCAAGTGTCGCTGTCCGAGTAGATACTCGTTCCGTCTGCAAGAATCGCTTCAACCATTTGCTTCACGTCAACAACGGTTTCTTCCGCTGTGAGTGATACGTTGTGTTTCGCGAATAGTGCATTTACTTTTTCTCGTAAATTCATATAAGTGTTTATTAAATGTTTAGTACCTAAATATAAAATGTCGTAGATTTGTTTCGTAATTCGATTTTTCATTGATTACATTTTGATTTTAGGTTTGAACGGGGGAGTAGTTACCCCCGTTTTTTTTATCCTAAATTTTCCAGAATGTCATTCAGTACCTTCACCTCTTGTTCGTTCAACCCATACGTCTTAAAACCCATTGCAGCACCTTCTTTCGTTATCTTAGTCAGTGCAAGAAGAAACAGGTTAGCGTCGTCGTTGTATAATTCCAACTTTAAGAAACCACCTGCTTCGATGTTCATTTAGTCCTCTTTTAAAAGGTCGTTCAACTCTTCAAGAATGGCAGCAAATTGTTCGTGTGAGTGCATGTACATTTCTTTTTCAGCAATAAAGTTTCCTTCGATTGAAAAACCTAACACCTCTTTATTTTGAATCTGTTTTTTCACATCTTCATTGTCGACCTTCATGCAACCGAACCAAGTACCTTCAGGAAGTGAAAACCCGAAATTCTTAGACTTGTCGTTTTCGCCTTCAATGATCCACGTTTCAACCAACGAAACACCTTCAACAGTTTTCGCGTGTTCAACCGTTGCGTTGTTGGTCATGTTTTGCTTCAAGTAATTGTAAGCAATGGCGCGAATGGTATCTTTCGAATACTTGACGTAGTATTCTTCTTCGGTCTTATCATCACGTCTGTAAATCAGTTGGTCAGGAATAAGCAAAGCACCGTATAACAACCCTCTAAAATCTTCTTTGAACTTGACGCTGTGTTGTTCTGAAAGTGCGACGAAGTCCACACCGATTGCAGGTTGTTCAACAACGCTAATCGCGAAGACACCTAACAGTCCTGCGTCGTCGATTCCGTATTCAATAACTTTAATTTTTTTGTTCATGTTTTTATCCTCCTAATCGTGATTGGTTTTGAATTAATTGTTGTGCTTCTAAGTTGCTCGACACCTGCGTTCCAACGACGTAAGCCTGAAGGGGTGGTTGTTGGTTGGGTTGGTTCTGCAAGAAGGCGAAGTTCGCAGGCGAAGGAGCTGTTGTTCCGCCGTCGCCACCACCGCCCGCGCTCATGTTCGTTCCCGAAGGTGCGCTTGCGTTTCCATATTCCGTCTTTGATATTTTTATTACGTTAGCTAACCCCATTGCACCCACGATTGACGCTTGAATAATACGCGCCGTTGTTGAAGGCATTGTCTTGTCGTTTAACGCTTTATTGATACCGCCGTAAGTATCGACTACAGCCGACGCGAGATTCAACGCTTTTTGAATCTGAAATTGTTTCTTCGATTGCTGTTGTCCCTTCTTTGTAAACGCGTCGTTTAACGCTCCAAGTGCTGCGAATGATTCGCCTAATTGCTTCAATCTAAAATCTTGCGTTGCTTGTTGTTTAGCTTCGTCTTCTTTGCGGTACTTGTCTTTTATTTCATTCTCTTTGCGTCCTTGTTCTTCAATCAATGCTGCGGTGTCTAAGCCTGCCGTTTCCGCTTGTGAAATTAGATTGAAGTAGTAATCTTGCGAAGCCATTAAATCGCGTTGCTGTTGCGATAATGTAGATTGAAAATTACTTTCGTCTGCCGTGTCAATAATGGCTTGCAAGTCAATTAGTTCTTGCTGTTTTTCTTTTAATCTTTCTTGCGCTGCTTCCTTTTCTTTTGCTAACTTTTCAGCTTCTTTTTCTTGCGCTTCTTTGTCGTACTTATCCGTTAGAATTTTTAATTCAGTAGCGTGTGAAGTTTTTAGTTTAGCCAAATCTTCCGCGCTCTTTTTTCCTTTCTCGTATGTCTTTAATTCTTGCGCTTGCTTTTCTTGTAATAGTAAAATCTCACGATCCTTTTCAGCCATCAAAGAACGTTGAACTTCAACCATGCGCTGCTCAATTGAAAGAATGTCGTCGGCTAACTTTTTACTTGCCGCTTCTGCGTCGCTCTTTCTTTTTGCTGATGCCGCTTTGCTTGCTGCTATTCTCTCTAATTCTTTCTCCGTCTTGACTTCTGATTTCGCAGCCATTCCTGCGTTCCATATTTCGTCTTTGTTCGATTGAATGGAAACATTCTGATTGTACAAAGATTGTTTTTCTAACATTAACTTTTCTTCCAACGCCTTGTTGCCGTTTCTTTGAGCGTCTGCAATTTCGTTGTTGACTTGTCTTGCTCTTTCGTTATTTCTTTGCTGCTCTACACCGAGTTCTTCCGTGCGCGCTTTGTATTCACTAAACGCTTGATTTTGCAGAAGTTGTTTATTGTATTCATCATCTTTACCCGCGCGTATTTTATCAAGTAATGATTGCGCGTCTTTATGTATTTTTATTCGACGCATTTCCACGTCGTTAATTGCGGTCAACTGTTGTTGTTGCGCTTCTAAAAACTTCACTTTATCGTCCTCAAGAACCGCTATTTCCATTGCGACTTCCGCTTGCCTTTGTTTGTTTGCAAGCATATCTAGTTCAGTCCTTAAAATTGCTGCCGCGCCTTCGCCTAACGCTTTTTGTAATGCTAGTTGACGCGTTAACGATTGTTCCTGTGTTTTTAATGCGTCCGCTTGTTTGTTAAGACTTTCCAACATTCCCTTCTTTCCACTAACTAAGTCGCTCAACTCTTTCCAGTATGCAATAATTCCAATAATTACACCCACTAAAATAAAGATAGGGTTTTGCTTAATCACATTTCCCAACGCTTTGAAACCTTGAACACCCGCAGCTAACATAGCTTTAAGTGAACCCATCATTGCTTTAGGATCAATGCGCGAAAGATTTGCGCTAAACGTTCCTATCGATTGCGTTAGTCCTTCGAAGTCAAGGTTGCCTAACTGTTGCCCCATGATTCCAAACGTCGCGCTCATTCCTTCAATCGCAGGCCCCGTGTTTCCTTTTACTGCATCCGCAGCGTCGTTCATTCTATCCTTAAGCTCACCCATCTTTTGAGAGAGCTGATTGAACTTTTCAGTCCCTGGGTCGAATTGGTCTTGTTGCTTTTTTAAGTCGGCGTATTGCGCCTTCAATGTCTTAATACCTTTTGCAGCACCGTCAGCAGCCGTAGCCGTCTGATTGAGAACGGTCATCGCGTTACTGTCTACATTGAAGTCTATTGTGTTTGCCATTTCAGAAGAAGATTATATAAATTATAAATATCCAAAACGCTACGTTTACATAAATAGGCGTACAATTATGCAATCGACACAACCATTTTGCTAGTTTGTTTTTTCCGTTCGCAATACGTCCGTATTTACTTTCGCTTTTTATATTGAGTTTTATGAACTCTAAACAGGCGACCATTGCGCCTGCCTTATTTTGTAGAAGTTCCTTTGAAGTCTGTTCCATTTGATATAATTGTTATTGTGTCCCCTGCTGCGCTTAGCGTAACGCTTCCGCTACCTTCAACCGTTTCTCCTGTGTATGCTTGTACCGTTAGTGGGTTTGCACCCGAAACAACGCGTTGTATTATCAATTCACGACCTGCGGTTGTCGTTGCAGAAGGCAAGTAAATAGTTATGCCGCCGCCTGTCGTATCTGCGAAAATCATTCTGTCGAAATTCGTTACAACGTAGTCAGTCGTTATTGTTCTAACTGGTTGTGTTATTGAACCATTGAAGCTCACAGGCGCACCGAAACGCGTTGGTGCTAACGAAGGAACTTGTTGCGTTATGAAGGAACGCGTGCCGTTGTTTGGTTGCGAGAAACAATCGTTCTTTGTGCTGTTCCAATTGTAGCCAAAACGAAGACAACAGTCTTGCGTAATTGTCGCAGGATCGCCGTTCGGTGTTTCCCAATTTAAAGACTGGTCTAAGTTAGCGGACACGGGCAAAAGGTCGCAGCCATTATCGATGTCGAGCACGCGAATAAGTTTTACTTTAGTCAAGTCTTGTTCGCCTACGACGTAGCCTTGAATTTCAAGAACGCGCCACCAAGAATCTATTATCCAAATCTTGTCGCTAAATTGAAACGTGAAAACGTCGTTTAATGTTAGCGCGAACATTCCTTCTAAGATGCGCGCTTGACCGTCGAATAGTTCGCGGTAATAGTTACGCCACCAACGATTGTAAAGGTTCTCGTATGGGTTTGCAATGATTGTATGCGGTGGTATTTCAGGAGCAAAGTTGAGGTCGCTATCTGACACCGTTGCGTTCATTGTCGAGTAATTGTTTAGACACTTAACCGCAGTTTGAATTACGCTATCTGAAACCTCATCGTACATATTCACAAAGAAGTCCGCGAAGTAGTAAAGGATGCGTGGCTTCGGTTGTACAAATTGTCCTTCACTATTCAAGAACTTAGGGACAACGACGTCCGTATTTTCCACAGGTGCTGAAGGTGTAGACGCAAATGCTAACTCAACCTTTTCTTCGCCTGTTGCAAACTCGTTAATTACTTCGAAATCGCTTTCTGTTACTTCATAACGTCCGTAGATGCGTCCGTTGTCTTTGTATACCGAATTGAAATAGTCGCCATCTTCGGTGTATGTAAAAGTGAACTTCGCCTTTTGTAGGTCGGTCGTTGGCGAGTACATAATGTCTTTCGACAAGTCTAATTTCTGCGACCAGTCTAGCGTAATACCGCTTGCGATGTATTCGACCATTGGTTCAACGCGAAGCGTGTTAGGTAGCGTCTTGTCGGCCACGAAAACGAGGTTAAACATTTTTTGAATTGATGTCATGAAATCAATTTGCTTCATATCTGGAGCGTTGAAAGACATTACGCAAGTATCACCTGTCAATGCCGTCCCAACACTTACTAATTCAACTCCTGTTCCTGAATAGTCAACGTTTGCATTTCCTGTAAAATCAATTTCAAGGTCTCCGAATTGTTGGTAAATAATCGCGGTAAAATAAAACTTAACCGTGTCGCCTGCATTAAGTTGAAGCGTTATATTTTGATCGTAAGTCAAGTCATTTGTCAAAGCACTTCCAACACTTATCGCGCTATAAAATGCACCGCTGTCAAGATAGAAACCAAATTCAACCGTACCAACCCCAACCGTTCCCAAAGGTCGCGCTTGTCCGTTCATCCAACACTTGAACGTAAATGTTCCCGTAAATGGTGCGGTGTAAATTCCACTACTCCAGTCGTTCCCTGCATCTTCGTATTCAGTAAAGTTTGTGTACAAATCAAACAAAGAACCCGAACCATACGGAGTGAATGGCACGTTGTTTATGTTAGTCGCAAGACCAACGTTTGACGCGATGTCGTTTAGTCCGTTGGAAGCGTTCAAATATTGCCCGTTCACGAATGGAACGTACACGTTATCCAAACAGCCCGCAAGATTGTCGCTCGAATACTGCAAACCTGCGTCGTTCATTATTTCGTCGAACAAGTATTGCGCCTTTACAGCGGGCGTTAAGTGTCCGACTTTTAGCGGTTGTGAATCGTTAATTAAGAAATTCAAAGCAGGAATCCAATAAATTGGTTGTCCTTCTGGGTTAACTGTCGTTAAATTCCACTTATCACATAGCGTTAAAATCGTGTGTTCGTTAGGTGGTGTTTCAACGTATTCGTGAAGTAAATCGTAGTCAAGGTCACCCGCGACAATACTCTCAATGTCTTTCAACTTTTTCTCGTTGAGTAGTCTTGCAAGGTTTGGTACTTCACCAAAGAACACAACTTCGAATTCAAACAACTTGCCCGTTTGCCAATATAACTTCTTCACCTGAATGTGACCGCTTGCAATTGGAATAGTATTAACAGTCAATACCGCATCAACCTTTTTGCGGAAGTCAAACCAACCGTCGAAGTTTACGTTAAAGATAGCACCGAAAAAGTCGGTGTTGGTTGCACTTGCTGGAACACGAAACTCCTGCGAGTAATTGCCTACGGAAGCGAAGTCGGTGATGTCTGTGAACTTATAGTTCAAGTGCATTTTTTCGTTCTCGTAAAGGTCGAGAATCGCGCTGTTTCCGTCGTTATCGGTTAACGTTAATATCACTTGATTCATCATAAGCCAACAGGTTGAGAGTATTTAAGATTCAAAGTAACATTGTAAAGTTTAGAATATCTTTCGTCCTTGATAACAAAGTTCTGCGTGTCAACTAACACAGGTGTCATTGTAGCGTCATCACCAATTATGAACACATCGTTAGAACGACAAAGCGTTTGTAACAATTCGAACTCTCCAACGCTTATCCAGTCGCTGTTTATTTGTAGTCCTTTCGTTGTTGTAACGTAGCGGTCTGTTGCGCCTCTGTCCCAAGTGTTGAAAGCAAACGATGCTGTGTTGTATGAACCAACTACTTTTTGATATTGCTTACGATCGTAGTTGAACGACAACTCAGACTTCTTCGTAAAGTTAAAGTAATCAATCCCACCGCAAGTATTTGTCCAACCCAAACGCACGTTGTCAAAGCGACAATCATCAGGAACAAGATAAAAACAATACACGCGTGAAGCAGGTGTGTAAACGGGGAACGCGATTTCTTTTCCAATTTGAATAGTGTAGTATTTGACATTTGTAAAATCTAAACCGCCATTTATCAAGTTGGTAGGATTAGCACCAATGACATTAACAAGATTATTTGCGTTGCTTAAATTGACATTTACGGTATCAATTAAAGTATCGCTGTCGTCGTACGTTGAAAAAACCGCAATGTCGAAATCGCTATCTGCAAGCAATGCCGTTGCTGAAGGTATGTACATAATTCCCCAGTCAGCTAATCGCGTTGGAATATAAACGAAGTTGCTTGACAATCCACGCGCCGCCGCTTCGCTCCATTTGTGCGTGTCGACATTTCGTTCACTCATTAAGTATTTCGTGATGCCGTCGAGCGCGTAGCGTGTGTTCGGGTTTGGTTTGTATCCGTCGCTTACTTGGTATTCAGCAAGAAACGCATACACATCGTCAATGTCAGCCATTCCGCTACCGCTTACTGTGAACACTCCGTCGACCAACCACCCTTCTTTAATCGTGCAAGAAATGAAAGCAACGCTGGTGTTCTCAGTGTCCGCTGACGTTGTCAAAAGTGAAGCGTCGTGTTGCAACGATTCGCGAAAGATAGGTGCGAGGTCTAACATTCCTTTGTTTTGCGCGTTGGGTTGTACGTTGACTTGGAACGAACCGAAGTCGAACACGAAACGAAAGCCTGCGTTAGTCACATTCGTTGACCTGCAAACAATCATTAACCGTTGACCGATGGGTGTGTATTCGTACGGTTGTTCTTCTATTGTAATTGCCATGTTTATTGTTTTTTATATGTCGTTTAATCCGTCTAAACTCGCTCCGAAATCTTTTCCAAATGCAGCCACAACTTTTGCTTCGTATTCGTCCCAAATGTTTTCGTATGCGTAGTCGAACGCCTTCCAACCTTTGATTCCGTCGCGTCCTATCTTGCGAGCAATCATAAAGGCAACTTGTCTTTTCAGTTCTTCCGTTGGCTTCTTAAATTTACCGCTTTCTTTGTCGCGTAACTTGATAGGTTTTAATCGCATCCAGTCTAAAATCGCGCTTACGGGTGGCGGTGTCGCTCCTGCTCTACGTCCATTCTCGCGAGCAAGAAAGTATTGCGATGCTTTTCCTTTTGCGTATATTGAAATATCAATCGATTTGCCTTTAATCTTTAAGCGATAAGCGAGTGACTTTACGAGCGTACCACTTGACACCGCGTTCGTGTAGTTGCGTCCCACCTTTCGTTTTAATCGGTAGTCGGACTGCATCAATTCGACAAAGCGTTTAGCCATATCATTGACCACAGCGAAGAAGTTTGGTGCGCTCTGTTCGTTAGCCATTGTCGTCTGGAACTTCTTCGGTTACTGTTGTATAATTTCCCCACTCAATAGCCTCTTGCTCATTAAGTGTTTCGATGTAGCCGTTTTCGGTAATCATTCGGTATTTAGTTATTGTCATCGTGGTATTGTTAATCTGTTTTCGTAGCCTAAATAATCGCAGAATACACTTCTGTTAGTTAATCCTGTTGTTTTTGCAATGCTTTGTTTTACGTTAAAACCACGAGGATTCGCAGCACTTACCCAAGTAGGTATATTTGTTTGGTGTGTTGCTACTAAAGTACCGTTCACATAAAATGTAACTGATGTAGCTGCTGCGTTAACTTCTATTCTTAGCTTAGTCCAAGCTCCTGCTGTTACAGCTACTGAAGTTGTAGTAAGTGTACGAACACTACCTACACAAGTTTGAGTTTGCCAATTCGGAGTAGCTGCTGTTCCGTTTTGAGTTGCTCCCTCATCATAAGTAAAAAATGCTCCGTTACCTTCAGCACCATTCGTTGCTGAACTTCCAAAACCACTAATAAATCGAAATCTATTAGTGACATCTGATAATGTTTCTACATTTACGAATGTTTCAAATACCCAAGCACCGCCGCCAAAAATAAATTGAGAACCAACAAAGCCTTCATTTATATGTGTAGCATAACCGGTTAAAATTGTTCCTGTTTGATACTGACAAAAACCAATTTGATTAGTAGTTGCGTTTGGTATATTCGTCACTTGTCGAATAACACTTGCACCTGTGCCACCTGTAAATTGTGTGAAATTAGGTGTTGAAGTAGCTATATTATCAAAGTCTGTGAAGTATTGAACTCCTCGCTTAAACTTGTCAATAAATGAAAGGTTATTCACAGCGTCAACAGTTGGAAATTTAACCCCTGTTCCGTCTATTGCTAACGAGTTCTGTTTGTTGGCTGTATTCTCAGGTGTAAATCCTAACGCATCTTGCTTTCCGTTAAACGTTGACCAATCCGCAGAACTCAAAGCACCTCTGTTCGCTGCGCTTGCCGTTGGTAAATTGAACGTGTGCGTACTTGTCGCGGAAGATATACCGAAGTCTGTTCCACTTGTACCCGTTGCGAAGTTTTGCACCTGTGCCGTTAACCCATTCAACGCTGTTAGTCCCGTTGAAAATGTCGTTATCACTTGGCATAGATGACTATTCTCGGTGTGAAGTGTAATTGTCCTTCCTGAATGCGTAACGTAAATTCTTATTGCTAGTCTATCCGTAGCTGCTAACGTTGTTTGTGGTACTGCTAACGCGCTAAAATACGCATCTATTACCGTTCCGTTAGTTATGCCTTCGGGAGTTGCTGAGTTTGACGCTATCAAAGATAATGTCGCTCCGTTCCACTTGTATAACTCAACGTAAAATGAAGGTGTACCACCGCTACTCGATGCACTAAAATATGTTTCAAAATTCCAATTTCCTGCCGGTATCTCTAATTGGTTTGGAACGTTTGCATCTGTGATAAAACTTTGAATGTATCCATTCGCATTTATTGTGAAGTCTGTTCCTGTTCCCAAGATGGGCGTTCTGTCCATTTCTTTGAAAGCCACACCGCCAATCGTTCCTTGCGCTATTGATCCGTTTAAATAGAAAGCCAATGAAGAACCACCGCCTGTTGACGATGGAAAATTAGCAAGGCTGCCATCACCTCTTACATATTGCGAAACAGTACCTGCTCCTGTAACTGCTAAAGTTCCCGAAGTTGTAATAGGGCTATTTGCTACACTAAATGCGGAAGGCATTGTTAAACCAACCGAAGTAACTGTTCCACTCGTTAGTGTTGGTTTGTTTAATATTTCTTCAACTCCGCTCGTTGCGTTCCAATCTGAATTAACTTGTGCTGCGGGAATTGTCGGAAGGTTGTCGAGGTCATCGTAGTCATTCGAGAAACCAACTGCGCTTATGCTTGTAATGTCAGCCTTTAAAAGTATTTCTTCTTCAAGCGCGTCAATGGCTGCTTCGATGTCAATTATCGTTTGACAATCTCCAATCGTTTCGCACGTCAATCCTACTTCGTCGCTCAACAAGTACCAACCGCGCACACCTTCGTTGTTTGTGCCGTAGTAGTAATTCGGAGCTGGTGTTTCTTCGTCGTTGACAAGCGACACGTTGCCGTTCTCGTCGCGATTAATTGAATCTATAAACGTCAAGATTGAACCCGTCCCACCGCTACCGCTTTCGAAGAAGTCGTTCCACTCCGCAGGAATAGAACACGCGTCCCAATAGTAAGGAACGAGAAGGTCAAGACTAATCGTCCAACCTGTTAATGTGTGTTGAAATTCTTCTAAGAACGGTTCGAGCGTGACATTTTGTACTGTGATTAAGTCACCAAACAAAACGCGGTGGTTTGTAATTTCAGCAACCAAGTCTTCCGCGATCCGTTGAAGGTCGCTTAATACTTCGCGTTGGTATTCGGGTTTGTCTTCTTTGTCGCGTGGTAAATCTGCAAGG
>Ga0247722_10000308_pt1 | contig 31432 bp, 52 predicted proteins | sample MSEWelMarce3H_FC_FD_189094 | JGI IMG/M metagenome (GOLD analysis project Ga0247722, IMG submission 189094) | Subsurface sediment microbial communities from gas well in West Virginia, United States - MSEEL Well Study Marcellus 3H_FC | ecosystem: Environmental > Terrestrial > Deep subsurface >... | reverse complement strand
CGAATTGCCTCAAGCTGCACCTCAACCAGAGCCTGTTCAAGCTGCTCCTGTAGCACCTACACCTGTAGAACCTGCACCTGTAGCTCCAGAACCTGCACCTGTAGCTGCTCCTGCACCTACACCTGCTCCTCAACCTACTCCTGCACCTGTAGCTTCAACTCCTACACCTGCACCAACACCTGCACCAACACCTACTACGACTGCGAGTCCTACTATGGCAACAGCACCTACCTCAAATATTGACCCAACAATTCAGCCTTACCTGTCTTATGGTTTGCAAGAAGCCCAAAAGCTATACCAAGGTGGTGGGCCTCAGTACTATGGTGGTCAGACTTATGTAAGCCCATCACAGCAAACGCAAACTGGATTACAGGCTTTAGAGCAACGTGCATCTCAGGGTAGCCCTCTAACTGGTGCGGCTCAGAGCCAATTGCAAGGAACTATTCAAGGTAACTACCTAAGTGGAAACCCTTTCTTTCAAGGTGCGTTTAACCCTGCTGCACAAGCGGCTGAGTCTAGGTTTAAGGAATCACTAGGTAACATTGGTTCTGCGGCTTCTAAGGCTGGTCGTTATGGCTCTGGTGCTATGTCTACCATGCAACAAGGTGCTAGTGGTCAGTTTGCTAAGACTTTGGCTGATACTGCTGGAGGCTTGGCTTACCAGAACTACGAAGCAGAGCGTGGTCGTCAACAAGCGGCTACGATGGCTGCACCTGCAATGGCTCAAGCTGACTACGCTGATATTCAGAATATGCTCAAAGCAGGTCAGATGCGTGAAGGCTACACAGGCGCACAGCAACAAGCTGACATTGAGAGATTCAACTTCCAACAGACTCAGCCACAGCAAAACTTGGCTAACTTCTTGTCTGGTGTGTATGGCAACCCATTAGGTAGAGCGCAACAATCAATGGCTGCTCCTCAACCATCTAGATTGCAAAACTTCTTAGGTACTGCTTCTTTGTTGGGTGGTCTTGAGAAAGATACTGGTTGGTTGAGCAAGGGTTGGAACGCTTTAACAGGCCCATAAGGAAAAAATCATGGCAGGACTATTAGATATTTTCGGTACTAGCGGTCAGGAAACGATGGGTCTTTTGGGAATGTCTCCAGAAGACGTACAAAGGAATCGTGACAGCGCACAAGCCCAAGCACTCTACGCATTAGCAGGTCGTTTGTTCCAAGGTGGTAGGGGAGCATCATCTGTGCTTGAGGGACTTCAACAAGGTCAGCAAGCATACAGAACTGCTATGCAAGGTAGTTTGCAACAACAACTACAAAACGCACAGATTCAAGAGATGTTGCGTAAGCGTCAGCAAGACCAAGCGGCTTTATCTGAACAACAAAGAATTCAGCAAGTTCTTAAACGAGCGACAGGCCCTGAAGTATTCCCAGAAACTCCATTGACAAATATGATGGGGCAAGAGGTTGCTGGCCCTAATATGCCACAGCCTAAAGGCATGGGATTGACTCAAGATGTTGTTAATCAATTGATTGGCTCTCAACAAGGTCAAGCTGCTTTGGGACAGATGGCTGATCTAATGCCTAAACTTCGTAGGGCAGGTATTGGTGTTGAACAAAGACCAGAAGACAATCCTTTCTTGGTATTTACGCAAGATGAGACTATTCCTAAGAATGTTAAGACTCTTGCTGAACAATATGCTAGGAGTTGGTCGTCTGGTCGTTTAGACCCTGATGTTGCTGACAAGCGATTCTCTGAACTTACTTCTATGACGCAAAGAATACAAGATAAAGAAGTAGCACAAGCAAACATCAAAGCCCAACAAGATAATCTTAAAGCGCAACAAGATCAAATGGCTGAGTTCCGCAGACAAGGTTTAGCTCAGTCTAATGAAGCTCGTGCATTGCAAGGTGAGATTGCAAGAGGTAATTTAGAGCTTCGTAGACTTGAAACTGAAACTAAACTAGAAGCTAAGGCCGAAGAACGAAACAAGCCTATTGCAGAAGCAAAAGAATCAATTAGCTTAATCAACCAAGCTGAAACCCTTTTGGACAAAGCCACAGCATCTTTAACTGGTACAGGTGTTGATGTGTTGGCTGGTGCTTTTGGTGTGTCTACTGAAGGTGCTAAAGCAGCGGCTCAACTTAAAGCAATTCAAGGTGCGTTGGTTGCTAAGATGCCAAAAATGTCAGGCCCACAATCTGATAAAGATGTTTTGCTCTATCGTGAAATGGCTGGTCAAGTTGGTGATTCAACATTACCTGTTGGCACTCGTAAAGCTGCACTTGAGACAATTCGTGAGATTCAAGAGCGTTACGCAAAAGTACCACTAGGTTCTAGCAAACCTGTTGAAGTATCTCCATTTAAGTACTCTCCTGCAAAGGAAGATCGTTATCAGCAATGGTTGAAAACTCAAGAAAAGAAATAATCATGGATGAACTAGAAGAATTTGAGTTCAGACGCAGATACGAGATGGAGAGGGCTTCGGCTAAGAAGCCTCTTGCTTGGTCTGATGTGCCACTTGAGGCAGTAAAGAGTTTCGGCCCATCTGTTGCCAATATGGTTGGTGATATTTACCAAGCCGTTACAAGCCCTGTTCAAACTGCTAAAACAGTTTTAGACCTTGGTGCTGGCATATTACAAAATGTGCTTCCAGAAAAATTAGTGCAAATGGTTGGCGAGGACAAGCCTAGCCGTGAGACTGCAAACAAAGTAGGCCAGTATTATGTTGGCCGCTATGGAAGTTTAGAAGGTGCTAAACAGGCAATTGCAAAAGACCCTGCTGGTGTGATGGCAGACCTTTCTACTGTTCTGACTGCTGGTGCTACATTGCCTACTCGTGCTGCCCCTGCATTGTCTACAGCGGCTCGTGCTGTTGACCCCTTAATGCTTACAGCCAAAGGTTTAGGCAAAACTGCTGAGTTGGGTGGTGCGGCTACAAAGCAAGTTCTTGGTTTGACTACTGGTGTCGGTGGTGAGCCTATTGGACAAGCCTTTAGAGCAGGTTTGGTTGGTGGTGAAGCTGGTGAGGCTTTGAAGGCCAATATGCGTGGTAGCGTAGAGCAGACTGCTGTTTTGGATGCTGCCAAACAGAACCTTGCAGAATTGGGTCGTCAGCGTCAGCAAGCCTATCGTGCAAATATGCAAAACATTAAAGGCGATAAATCTATTCTTGATTTCACAGGAATTGATAAAGCCATTTCTGATGCTCAGTCTAAGGTTGTTTTTAAAGGCAAGATTAAGAATGAAGCTGCTGCACAGAAGTTAGCTGAAGTTCAAGCCAAGGTAGCAGACTGGAAATCGTTAAACCCTGCTGACTTCCACACTCCTGAAGGCTTAGATGCTTTAAAACAGAGTATTGGTGAGACTTTAGAGAGCATCCCATTTGAGTCTACACAGCAACGAATGGTTGTTGGCGATGTTTATAACTCTGTCAAAAACGAGATCAATAAGCAAGCCCCAACATACGCTAAGACAATGAAGGCTTATGCTGATGCTAGTGAGCAGATCAAAGAGATTGAAAGAGCATTGTCTTTAGGCAAGAAAGCATCAGTAGACACAGCAATGCGTAAGTTGCAGTCCTTGATGAGAAACAATGTCAACACCAACTATGGTCAGCGGATGCGTTTGGCTCAAGAGTTGGAGTCTGCTGGTGGTCGTCAATTGATGCCATCATTGGCGGGTCAAGCACTTAACCAATTAACACCTAGAGGAATCCAAGGTGCTACAAGTATTCCTACTAGTTTGGGTGCTTTTAGCCTTGGTGGTTTGCCACTTACTTTAGGCTATGGTGCAGTCTCATCTCCTAGAATCGTGGGTGAAGCTACCTATGGCGCAGGTCGAGTAGGTAGAGGTTTGCTTGATGTGCAAAACAGACTCCCTGAATTAGACTATCCAACAATGTTCAATCTGCTTTATCAAGCAAATCAACCCAAGGAATAAACCATGCCAAAGACAAAAATCTCGGAATTTAGCGCAACCCCTGCGAATAACACAGACATTGACTCGATCAACATAGCCGAGGGATGTGCGCCCTCTGGTATCAACGATGCTATTCGTGAGTTAATGGCTCAACTGAAAGACTTTCAGACAGGTGCTGTTGGTGACTCGTTTAACGGGCCTGTAGGGACTACTACGGCTGCGGCTGGTGCGTTTACTACGCTGAGTGCTACTAGTACACTAGGAGTAACTGGAGTATCTACCTTAACTGGTGGTGGCGTTATTCAAGGTCTAACAGTAGGCCGTGGTGCAGGTGCTATTGCTACCAATACTGCGGTGGGTGCTAGTGCTTTGGCAACAAACACTTCGGGCGATCAAAATACTGCATTGGGTTATCAGGCTTTAAACTTAAACTCAACAGGCGGTAATTCAACTGGTGTTGGCTATCTATCATTAAGTACGAATACAGCAGGAAGTAACTCTGCTTTGGGTGCTCGTTCTTTACAACAAAACACTTCTGGGGCTTCTAACTCATCGTTTGGTGCGGTTTCATTGTATTCAAATACAACAGGCTCATTTAATACGGCTCATGGCGCAGATGCACTTCGCAATAACACCACAGCATCTAGCAACACGGCTGTAGGTTACCAAGCGGCATACAGCAATACGACAGGCACGCTTAATACTGCCGTTGGTGCAGGTGCTTTGTATAGCAACACAACAGGTGCTAGTAATGCTGGTTTAGGTGTAGACGCATTATTGGCTAATTCAACAGGTTCGTTTAACACAGCAATTGGCAGACAATCTCTTACAGCCAACACCACAGCATCAAGCAATACTGCTGTAGGTTATCAGGCTGGTTATAGTAATACTACTGGGGCTGGTCTTACATTTGTAGGTAGTGGAACAGGGTTTGCAAACACCACTGGTACAGACAATGTGGCAGTAGGCAGTGGCAATTCTAATGGATTTACTTTTTATACAAATACAACTGGCTCTTTTAATTCAGTTTTTGGTGGTGGAGCATTAAGATTTAACACTACTGGTTCTTATAATACGGCTATAGGTCAGAGTGCTTTATTGTCAAACACCACAGCATCTAACAACACAGCAGTAGGTTATCAAGCAGGGTACACAAACACAACAGGCAACAATAGTGTTTTTCTTGGACATCAAGCAGGCAATGCTGTTACCACAGGAGCCGCTCATGTTTTGATTGGTCAAGGCACTGGCGCAAGTATTACTACAGCAAACTACAACACATTTGTTGGTCAAGGCGTAGGCGCAAGCACAACTGGCGGTAACAACACATTTATTGGCGTCTCTAATGGAACAACTGGCGCTTGTGGCCATGCAGTTACAACTGGAACTAAAAACACCATCATTGGTGGTTTCTCAGGCAACCAAGGTGGCCTAGACATTCGCACAGGAAGCAACTACATCGTGCTGTCTGATGGTGATGGTAACCCTCGTTGTTTCTTTGAATCAACTAACGGGACAATTAACAACGCTGGTGCATATACATCGACAACAGCAAATGCCGCAAACATGAATGTTGGAACAGATGGGTATTTCCGTAGGTCTACATCTGCGTTGAAATACAAACAAGACATTCGTGATGTTGAGGACTTTGACATTAGCGGGTTGCGCCCTGTTCGCTACAAATCTAAGTGCGAAGGCGATGACCAGACCAAAGACCACTTAGGTCTAATTGCTGACGAAGCCGCTGACTCTGGTTTTGAAGAACTTGTAAATCGTGGCGCAGATGGCGAAGTTGAAGGTTTCCAATACGAACGCCTGACTGTCGTACTGTTAAAAGAATTGCAAACCCTCCGTGCTCGTGTAGCACAACTTGAAGCTAAAGGAGCTTAAATCATGACTATTGAAACACAAACCCCAGAACAAATTGCCAAGCACTACTCCGCTTGCTTAGATAGCGTGGCTCTCATCAATGCTGGCAAACCAGAAGACATGACTGCTGAAGATTGGGCTGACTGCTTGGCTCGTAACAAAGAGCATTTGGTCATTATGTTGGCTAAAGACTTCTGGACAACAGAAGACCTAACAGCAATTCGTGCGGCTTCTGTCTAAAAGGCAATAACATGAGCGATCACACGACAGAGGTGGCATCAGTAGTAGCGACTAAAGCAGCCTCAGTAGCTACCTATGGTGGTGCAGGTAGTGCTATTTTCTTTGGTTTATCAGCCAATGAATTCGGTGCTCTCTGTGGTGTGATTATCGGCTTTATTGGTCTTGTGGCTAATATCTACTTTAAGTATCAGCACTTGCAAGTGGCTAAAAAAGAGTCTGGTTGGTATGAATGAAATGGCTTGTGCTGTTCCTGCTTTCTATTGGATTGCTGGTCTCTGCACAACCAAAGCAATGTCTGTTATCAGACTTCTACGCACTAAGTTGGATAAACGAGCCAACAATGAGGCACATGGAGTTATCAAGGTGGATAACCACTAATGGAGATTCTTGTAGTTCTGAACAACTGCTTGTTTTGTGGAATAACTTAGCAGGGTGGTCAGGAGTTGCTGATAGTGCTGAGATGAGGGCAAAGGTTCTTTACTACTACGCAAGGGCAAGAGAGAGGGAAAAGAAATGATTACCTTAAACAAATGGTATCCCCTTGTTCAACCTACTTACACAGCTAGAGAATTGGCTTTTGACAAGGCGGTGGAGAAAGTTCAAGAAGAATACAAATATGCAATGGAATGTCTTAAACAGGTTAGAAAAACTGAAGATCTGGAACTGGAACTTTACGACAAAAGGGCTAGGCAGAACACCATCCAACTTGGATCATTTGAAGATCGCAGAAGATTCCAAATCTTTGTATGAGGGAAATATGGAAAACACAACAAGCACCAAAGAAAAACTGACTTTTTACGTCACGATGATTGTTTCAGCAACTTTGTGTCTTTGTATGTTGGCGATGGTTGGTGCTTTCTTAGTTGGTCTGTGGGCAAAAGAAGTTGACAATGCTTCTATTTTTGCTTTGATTGGCCCTGCGTTTCAAACAATTGTGGGCGGCATGATTGGTTTTTTATCTGGTGTCAAACTTATGCAAGGCGATGAAAAGGACAAAAAATGATTGGATTAGACGCACTTTTAAATGTTGGTGGCAAGCTGATTGACAAACTTATCCCTGACCCAGAGGCTAAAGCCAAGGCTCAATTAGAGTTGGCTAAGATGGCTCAAGATGGCGAGTTGGCTAAAATGGCCAATGAAACCGAGTTATATAAAACCGAACAAAACAACCTCACACAGCGTATGCAAGCTGATATGGGGTCTGACTCTTGGTTGTCTAAAAATATTCGCCCTATGACCCTTATATTCCTTTTGGCAGCCTATTCTGGGTTCGCCATTGCATCTATCTTTGAGTATGAGACTCGTGGTGCTTATGTTGAGTTACTCGGTCAATGGGGGATGCTCGTCATGTCGTTCTACTTTGGTGGCAGAACAATGGAGAAGATTGCTGACAGGATTAAAAAATGACACCTCACTTTACTCTTGAAGAACTAACCCACACAGATCACAGACAGTATGACAATACACCAAATGATGCAGAACTGGAAAACCTCAAAAGACTTGCAGAATTCCTCGAAGAAGTCAAAACAGTACTTGGTGGAAAGCCCATCATGGTTAACTCAGCTTTTAGGTCTAAGCAAGTCAATGATGCAGTTGGTAGCAGGGATAGTAGCCAGCATCGCATTGGTTGTGCTGTGGACTTCCGAGTACCTCAACTAACCCCAGATCAGGTAGTAAGAACTATCATTGCCTCAGGTTTACCCTATGACCAAGTAATTCGTGAGTTTGATCGTTGGACTCATTTGAGCATCCCAAACACCCCAGAAACAAAGCCTCGCAAGCAAGCCCTGATTATTGACAAGGCTGGAACTAGACCATTTAATTAAACTGACATAGATATAAGATTTAATCTGACACCTATGGCTAACATACCTAATCAACAAGACGCTGAACTTTTTGCCCAAAGTGTTAAAAAATGGCAAGAGGTGTTAAATCTTGGTGATTGGAGGATAGAGAAGGGGATAAAACCAGCAAAGGCAGCAATGGCCTCTGTTGAGTTTAATGCTTCTGCTAGATTGGCGACTTACAGATTAGGTGACTTTGGTGCTGAAAAGATCACGCCTGAGTCATTGGATAAGACTGCGTTACATGAGTTACTTCACATATTTTTGCATGACTTAATGTGTGTAGCCCAAGACCCTAAATCCTCTCAAGAGGAAATTGAAATGCAAGAGCATAGGGTTATTAACTTGTTAGAAAACTTAATATCCAAGGATTCTCATGGTATCAAGTAATGGGCTAACAACTTGTTCAGATGAGGAATTTCTAGCCCTTTGGGACAAGTATCAATCTGTCGCCAAAATAGCAAAACTCTTATGTTTGACTGAACGGGCTGTAAATTACCGCAGAAGACGCATGGAAAATCGTTTTGGTGCTTTGACAGCCTTAGACTCAAGAGGTCTTCTTTACAATCAGAAAAGAGCTAAATCCTTTTCTCCTTTAAAACAAATAGAGCTTGGCATACTAGATGGGACTGTTATTGTGTTCTCGGATGCCCACTTCATACCTGCACAGCGTACAACAGCGTTTAAAGGGCTTCTATGGGCCATCCAAGAGTTTTCCCCCAAGGCGGTGATATGTAATGGGGATGCTTTTGATGGAGCGTCTATATCGAGGCACGATGTAACAGATCAACCACAGACTTCTGTTATCCAAGAGTTAAAGGCTTGTCAGGCTATGCTTGGTGAGATCGAGGAAGCAGCAAAAGCAGCAAGGCACAATGTAAAGCTAGTGTTTACATTTGGCAATCACGATGTAAGGTTTGCCAACAGATTGGCTCAACACGCACCACAATTTAAGGATGTACAGGGCTTTAAGCTGACAGACCATATCACCGAGTGGGATTTCTGTTGGGCGGTATGGCCTACCCCACAAGTAATCATCAAGCACCGATACAAAGGTGGAGTCCATGCTACTCACAATAATACGGTTCAAGCTGGCATTTCGGTGGTTACAGGGCATCTTCATAGTTTAAAAGTGACCCCATTTACTGACTATAACGGGAACAGGTTTGGGGTAGATACAGGGACACTTGCTGAGACTGATGGCCCACAGTTTACTTATGCTGAACTAAACCCTAGCAACCACAGATCAGGCTTTGCAGTACTGAACTTCTTTAATGGAAAGTTATTGTGGCCTGAACTCGTACACAAGTTTGATGAGGACTTGGTTGAGTTTCGTGGTGAAGTGATTGATGTAGGTGCATTTTGAGTGCTTGGCTAATCATCCTCACAGGTGCTATCTATGCTTATATAGCTGGTGAGCAGCTATGGAAAGATAACCCACACATGGCTATTGTGTATGCAGGTTATGCTTTCTCGAATGTAGGTCTTTACTTACTGGCTAAGTAGGTTCACGAACAAACAATCCATTAGGCAATAGTGTGCCTTTCCGATTCTTAATCTGATCGTATGCAACTTCCATGCAGTCTACCAGATTTAGGTCTTGTAGAGCGCAGTAGTTGATGAGGCAAACCATAACGTCACCAACAGCGTCTATAACTGCCTCTTGGTCTTTTTTAATCGTTGCATCAGCTAACTCACCCATCTCTGACATAGCTTTGAGAAGCTGAGTCTCTGGTGTGCTGTTAGGAATAATCTTTCTGGCTTCAGACCAATGCAAAATTTTCATTTCTATGTTTGCGTATGACATGACCACTCTCTTTCGTTTCTACCTGAGTTTGATTTAACTGTTTTACCTGTGAGATGAATAAGCCCTAGAACTTTCATCTCGTTTAAGCGTCTAGCGACTTGATTACCATCTAATCCAGACAATGAAGCTATCCCATCTTTTCCTAGCGCACCATGAGTTTTTAGGCAGTCTAGGATGATTTGATGATGTTGAGCGACTACTGGTTTAATAGCCTCTGCTGCTTCAAAAGAAGTTATAGGGTCTGTAGTCCTAACTCTTGGGAAGTCAGGAAAGATTCTGTCAAACATTCTTTTATAGTCCATTATTTTCTCCTTGAGATGGGGGACTAAGCCCCCTATTAACTTAAAACGGCATTGAATCGTCAAATTCTTCTTTAACCTTTTTCTTAGGCTGCAAAGAAGCATCAGCGTTCTTGTTCTTGACAGACAGAGACATAAACTTCTGTCCATCCTTACTGACTTTAATCCAAGCTGATAGCCAGTAGTCAGTCCCATCTACGTTGATGCTTCCTTTGTAATCAGGAAATTTAGCATCGTCTTTTCGGTCGTTCTTAAACAACGAGCCTCGGTTGTTGTTATCGTATTCCATTACTCTTTCGCTTTCTTTAATGCACTTCTTACTTTACTAGGAAGCAAAGTCCACAGAGCGATCTTTTGTTGATCGTCTAGGTTCTCTGCTTCCAACTTCACCCAAGCTGTCTTAGGTTCTTCTTTCTCACAAAGAGCAATTAAGTCCATTGCTAACTCTTTGAGATAAATCTGTTCATCCTCTGGGATGTTATCCATTGCACCTTGTGTAGGTGTGATGATTACTTGCTCCTTATTAGGGGCAGCAGCATCAAAGCTATCCCCCTCCACGAGGTCAGTAGCGCATAAATATAAATATCTCCGTTGATACGTCTGGCATCCACCGAGGGACTGGATTGGTGATGCGCCTTTCATGTTTGCCTCAACCATTGGGCTTGTAATGACAATCATTGTGCCATCATCAACGTCTGTAATTGTCAGGCTTGCATACTCAGCGTCAAACGACACTACGCTGCACAAACCAAGACGATGAAAGATTGCGTTTACTTGAGGCAGAAAGTCTCCCAACTCAAAATAATTGTAGCCAGCAAACTTGTTGTGACCAGACTTCTTGAGTGGCATTGCTTGTAATTCCACTCGTGCTTGCATTAACTTCTTATGTACCATTTCATTCTTCCTTTAAATATTCTTCAATCATTGCTTCTTTATCTTCTTCATAGAGATCGCCAAACTCTACAAAGTGGTTTTCTCCACAGCATGAGCCGTAGGTCTTAGGTTCAGTACAGTAGCAACAGTAAAGTGGCCCTGTTAAATCCTTGATTGCGTCTTGTCTTGTAATCATTGGATGCGCCCGATAGGTTTAGCTACAAGCCATTTATCACCCAACTGGCGTACTGACTTCACCCATTGCTTTTGGTAGCCTCTAATGACCTCTGGAGGGGCATCGTAGGTGGCAAATATCTTACGAACGTGGGTTAAGAATCTTGTGTTCATGTTGACCACCATGCAACCAGTAAAACTGCCATGCCAACACCGATTGATATTGCTGTAACGTAATCCATGATTTTCTCGAAGTTCATTTTGTTTCCTTAAATGGTTGCCAAACGAACTGCACGTTCTGTGGCTTCTGTCCAGTTTGCAACCCACTTAAAAGACAAAGTACCCTCAATTTGGTAAGCAGTAAATTCACCTTGATAACCTACTGCAAAAGTAAAAGTACGTTTTTTGTTGTCTCTTGTGATCTTGACCCATTTGCCATTTGTGCGAATGGTTTTTTCTGTAAATCGTGTCATGTTTTTCCTTAATTACCCACTTACGTTTTGTTATGGGCTGAGAGTGATTGTAAAGGTTTCTGAACAATTCTCAACAAGTTTGTATAGGTGTTTACCCTTAAAACAACAAATAATTTGTTTGCTATACTGTTTAGATGGATAAACAAACTGCTATTACACTTGCTGGCTCACAAAGTGCGCTCGCTCGTATCCTTGGAATAGAGAGGTCTGCTGTTCACCAGTGGAAAAAAATCCCTCTGTTACGAATCTACCAACTCAAAGAACTCAGACCAGAATGGTTTAAATGACACAAGAAGCAATAATTAAAGCCCTCCAGAATGGCCCACTTACTTCACAAGAAGTCTGTGATTTAACAGGGATGCACAAATCATCTGTGTTGTCCACAGCTAAGAAACTACGCTACAAAGGTGATCTAACCACAGAGGAGGTTCAGGTTGGTCGCTACAGGGTAGCTAGGTACACCCTTGCTGACCACTTAATTGAGAACAAGCCAAAAGACGAAACTCGCTGCTTACTGAACCCTTTCGATATTCGTAACGCCAAGGGTATCTTTAGCAAATCAGAGTACGCTGTGATGAACGCACAAGCTAAACGATTGCTTGGCAGACCAGTCAAAAAAGAAATTACCAACAATCAATTTATTTGATACAATGTTTTGAAACACGGCTAGGCATGGCCTGATCTCCATGCCGAAAAGCGAGCCTCTCCGCCTGCCGATTGTTTCTTTCAGTAGAGGACAGAGCTAGGAAAAATCATGCTATTACAGCCTAAAAATTGGGCCGTCTTTCAACATTACAAAGACAGATGCCCCCCTTGGATTAAGTTACATCGTGACCTGTTAAACGACAGAGTTTATATGCGCTTGCCTATTGCTAGCAAAGCGATAGCACCTATGCTCTGGTTGCTTGCAAGTGAGTCAAAAGATGGTGTTTTTGATGGCTCACTAGATGAGCTAGTCTTTCGTCTACACATAACTGAAAAAGAATACCAATCTGGTGTTAAGCCATTGATTGATAATAACTTTTTTACTGTTGTTAGCGTAGTGCTAGCAGAACGCTTGCAAGATGCTATCCCAGAGACAGAGAGAGAGACAGAGGTAGAGACAAAGAAAGAGAAGAAGACACTCGGCAAACGCCTCGCTTCTGATTCTTGTTTAACAAAAGAATGGGAAGAATTCTGTCAACAAACAAGACCAGAACTTAACCCTACCAAAACCTTTGACCAATTCAAGGATTATTGGATAGCCCAAGCTGGTCAGAAAGGTGTGAAGCTAGATTGGTTTGCTACATGGCGTAATTGGGTGAGAAGCACAAACGCACCTAAACAAAATCCTGCTGACATTGTGAGGCTCACAGTTCCAGCGTCAAATGAGCCTGACCCTGTTTTACTAAAAATTAAAGCTGATGCAAAAAATGCTGCGCCTATGCCAGATTTTGTTCGTCAATTTGCTAAACAAGTGAAAGGCGGTGTATGAATGAGTTGGCATTATTTGCGGGGGGGGGGGGAGGAATCCTTGCAGGACATTTGCTCGGATGGAGAACTGTGTGTGCCGTTGAAATCGAAGATTACCCACGCAGAGTTTTACTGCAACGGCAAGCTGATGGATTCTTACCTAGATTCCCTATCTGGGATGACATTTGTACATTCGATGGGAAACCTTGGAGAGGAAAAATCGATGTTGTGTCTGGAGGATTCCCATGCCAAGACATTAGTGCTGCGGGAAAAGGCGCAGGACTTGATGGAGAAAGATCAGGACTCTGGGGAGAAATGGCAAGGGTCATTCACGAAGTACAGCCCAGATTCGTGTTCGTGGAAAACTCACCAATGCTCACTTCTAGGGGACTTGGAACAGTTCTCGGAGACTTGGCCACAATGGGGTTTGATGCGAGATGGGGAGTGCTGGGAGCATCAGACGTTGGAGCGAAGCATGAAAGGAAACGAATCTGGATTGTTGCCAGACAACCAAAATTTCTTTCACACGCCCAACACAACAGGATTAGATGGTGGGAGCAACAGCAGAAAAGCATTGAAGAAAAGGCTTTCAACATGGCCAACACCAACGACTCCAACTGGAGGCGGGAACATAGGCGGTTCTGGAGCGTACAAAAATGCAATCAAGAATGGGACTCACATTCCACATTCAATCAACCCGAACCTATACGAATGGTTGATGGGGTGGCCAATAGGGTGGACAGACTTAAAGCCATTGGAAATGGACAAGTACCACTTTGTGCAGCAACAGCATGGAGAATTTTAAGTGAGCCACTATGAAGCTATGAAACTGCTAGACAGAGTTAAGGAAGGCGTACCATATCCCGTACGTCTAATTAATCAAGCATTGGAATTAACTGGTGACTTACTCTCGCAAGACGATTGAAAACCCAAGCGATAGGGTAATCCTTGAGCAAGCAGAAGCAAGGGAACTCTATCGTACTTGGGAGACAAACAAAGATAGAGACTTTGTGCGTGGTCGGCTAGAGAGAGCAGAACGAATCTATGGCTCTGGTGCTAGAGACAGGATTCGTACCTATATGAACAGAATTAAAGATGGGACACTCGAATGAGATACGCAGCTAGGGTAGATGCTAACCAAGAACAGATAGTCTCAGCCTTGCGAGCCGCTGGCGCATACGTCTGGATTATTGGCCTACCTGTTGATCTTTTGGTTGGCTACAAGAACCACACTTTTTTGGTTGAGTTGAAATCAGGGCCTAGGAAGCGTTTAACCAAGCTACAAGCCGACTTTTTCGAGAATTGGTCTGGAAGTACCTTGGCAAGAATAGATAGCCCAGAAGCGGCATTACGAATGATCGGAGTAGTCAAGTGAAAGCACCTTACAAAGCCATTGAGTTCATCATTGAAAATTCATGCAAATATGCAGAGGCTAAAGCACAAAGAATCTACCTTGAGGAGTTTCGTAAAACAAAGAAAGCCTTGCTGATGAAGGATGCTATGGCTAGAGGTATTGATTCTGCCGTTGCCCAAGAAAGAGAAGCCTATGCACACTACGAATATGCCGATCTACTCAAAGGACTAATGGTCGCTATCGAGAAAGAAGAAACTTTAAAGTGGATGCTGACTGCTGCCCAGATGAAAGCTGACATTTGGAGATCAGAGCAAGCAAGTGAGCGTCTTGGCGTAAAAACTACAGAGTAGGGAAAGTACCTAGACAATTGTGTTTAGAAATCTATACAATCACAGACAGCCCAAGCAATTCGCAAGGGTACTTTTAAGGATTAAGAAATGCAATACAAATTTGACACAACTGTTGGTGAAGGCTCTGTAATCGTTACTGTCGTTATGGAATACGAGCAAGACGAAGAAGGCATTTATAACGAGAATATCGAGGATGTGATCTACGAAAAGATTTCGCTGATGGGTATCTTTACTGCTGAACAGTATCGTGATTTAGAGATCGAGGGTTCTATGCGTCTTTCTAAGCACCTTTTAGATGAGGCAGATCATGCCAAAACTGTTGACTATGACATGAGGTGCGTCTAATGCTTTTAGGCTGCAAGCCAAAAGAGCCAGATGCAAAGTGCAGTAACTGTAAAAGGCGGTTACTGCCTAACCCTGTCAACGTCAAGAATTCTAAAGACAAGGCTTGCATCTATGTACCTATATCTTTACAGGTGAAAACATGACTGATTGGACTCCAGAAGAAGACGAGGCTTTTAACATGGTTGAACAAAACAGTAACCTTGGAAAGCAGATATTGAGAGCAAACAAATCTAGTGGCATGGACTGTTGCACTTATGACTGTACCCAAGGTAGGAACTGTCCAGTACGCAATAAGACGCTAGATGAGGTTGCCCATGAGTTCAGCTTAATGAAGTCATTTGGTGATACGGCACAGAGTTTCGCTGCTTTCGTAAGGGGTATGAAAAAATGAGCAAAGGGTCAACTCAAAGGCCGTTTCAAGTAAGCAATCAAGAATACGCAAACCGATGGGATGCCATATTTGGCAGAGACAATGAGAAAGAAAACAAAGAGGAAGCATTGGAATCTGATAGACCCGATACAGCACGGGATAATCGGAGCATCGATAACCCAGAGGGACAAGCTGGACAAACTAAGACTCCTTGAGTATTCAGCATTAGACGCAATGACAAAAGGCTCTGGAACTATCTCTGATTGGCGTACCTTGGTAGATGTGTTAAACCTGTCTGAAATGATGGGAAAAAATGGAGTTGGCCCAGAGGTACTACCTGTATGCCAAACAGCACAGGATAGCCTCCACAAAGCCGCCTTGCGCTACCAAGAGACAAAGAAGATGGGATTGGATGGTCAAGGTATAAAAGCCATCAGAGAATTGATAGAGTATGCTGATTTGCAACAGGGAAGTATCTCAAGATCAGAGTTTGAGAGATACATTCAGAAAACAAAAGACTACATAAAGTCAAATGGGAATTTGGTGGTAGAGATTGAATAACAAACTTTCTAGCCGAGAGAGACTACACCTAGCAAGGGTCAAAGAGATGCCTTGTGGGGTCTGTGGTCAGGCAGGGCCATCAGATGCTCATCACATTGAGCAGCATCAGCAGTATCTTTGTATTCCGCTATGTAAGGATTGCCATCAGGGTTCATTTAATGGGATTCATGGGCAGAAACGAATTTGGTCAGTTTATAAACACACAGAAATGTCAGTTTTAAACGAAACCCTGAGAAAGTTGATAGGATAGAGGCACTCGTTGCCATGAGTTTTAGAGAGACTTGTTCTCTCTTTTTTTTTATGGGATAATGAATAAACTCCATGAGGATTGCCATGACAGGCTTGCTAGAACCATCCGTTAAGATTGAAATTGAGATACAAAGCCAAGAGAAAAGTGGCAAGGCTTGCCCTGTTGCTACAGGTGATGTAGAGGTCAATCTTGAGAATCGTCAGAAGGCCATCGACAAGGCTAACTATGGCCCAATGAATCCCAACGAAGCCAACATGGATTACTGGCGTGAGATCAGTAAGACTTGGAGAAACTCACCAGTTCAGGCTAAGAAGTCTCGCTGCGGTAACTGTTCAGCCTTTATCCAAACCCCTAAGATGCTTGCTTGCATTGAGTCAGGCTTGGAGATGAATGGCGAGGAGATGGATGCTTGGGAAGTGATTGACGCTGGTGACTTAGGTTACTGCGAAGTGTTTGATTTTAAGTGTGCTTCCAAGAGAACTTGTGAGGCATGGATTGCAGGTGGGCCAATAACCGAGGATGAATATGATGGGAACGACAAACCAACAGGCGATAGAGATGATGCAGAAGTTGATGCAGAAGAAGCCTAAACCCATGCCTGTGCGTGGTGAGCGTACTGCAAAGAACAAAGCAAAGAAGCCTAAAAAATGAGTCTCTATGAGAACATCCGCAAAAAGCGTGATCGTATCGAGGCTCAAAAGGCTGCTGGCAAGACTCCAGAGCGTATGCGTAAAGTTGGCTCGAAGGGTGCGCCAACTGCGGATGCGTTTAAGCAAGCGGCTAAGACTGCTAAAAAGAAATGATTAAGCGAGGCTCAGAGCAGTTTTCTGGCTATAACAAGCCTAAGAGAACTCCTGACCATCCAACCAAGTCTCACGCTGTTTTAGCGAAGTCTGGTGAGGATGTGAAGCTGATTCGTTTTGGTCAGCAAGGCGTAAAAGGTTCTGCCGATGGCACGAAGCGTAACGAGGCATTTAAGGCTCGTCATGCGGAGAATATTGCCAAGGGTAAGATGAGTGCAGCATATTGGGCTAATAAGGTCAAATGGTAATTAACTGGAGAATTTAAATGAGTAAACTTGCTCGTGACGACAATGGTCAACTGACCCAAATTTATACACTTGGTACAACCCAAGTTATGACTGTTACTGCTTCTAGCGTTCAGTCCAATGCTATTGCTTCTGATTGCACAATCATTCGCTTGGCAGTAGGTAGCGCATCACATTGTCACTTTCAGATTGGCTCAAACCCAACTGCATCATTGACAACAAGCCCTATGGCTCCTGCAAACTCTGTTGAATACCTAAAGGTTAGTGGTGGCGATAAGGTTGCTGTTATCCGTGGCGCTACTGCTGTTGATATTTCAATATCACAGGTGGCATGATGAAAATGACTAAAGCTGGTCAGAAAAAGGTTGGCAAGGTCATGGGTGAGTACAAAGAAGGCACTCTGCACTCTGGTAAGGGTGGCAAGGTTGTCAAGAACCCCAAGCAAGCTGTTGCCATTGCTCTTAGTTCTGCTAAAAAAGTAATGAAAAAAGGCAAGTGATATACTAACTCTGCTTAATGTGAGCAGATACTAACCTTGACCAACCCTAGAGGAGTCAAACATGGCTGGAAGACCAATAAACAAATTCTATGTCTATGCAATAAAGAACGAAGAAGGTTCAATTGTTTATATAGGCAAAGGCTCTGGAAAAAGATTTGAGGTTCAAAAGAAGAACTTTAAATTGTCTGGAGAAATACTTGAAACATTTGCATCAGAAAAACTTGCCTATGCAAAAGAGGTGGAATTTATCTCATTACATAAGCCAAGTTTAAACAAATGCAAAGGTGGTAATGGATGCACAACCACTAAGAAGCGCATTTTTAAACAAGATTATGAGAAACTTATTGAGAGCATAGGCCCTCGTGCTTGTGCCGCTAGACTGTTGCTTTCTTACAACAAAGTTAATCCAAATATGATTGACCAATCTAAAGTAGATTTGTTTAGAGAGGTTGCGTATGGCTAATGGAGTTAAAACAGGCGGGAGGGCGGCTGGAACGCCCAATAAGGCTACGCAAGAGGCTAGACAAGCCATAGCATTGTTTGTTGACCAAAACGCCCATAGGCTTACTGAGTGGCTTGATGCTGTTGCGTATGGTGACCCTACAAACGAAATAAAACCAAACCCTGCAAAAGCCTTTGAGATGTTTCAAAGTGTTGTTGAGTATCACATTCCTAAATTGGCTAGGACTGAGTTAGCTGGTGATTCCAACAAACCTATTGAAATGAAGGTCACATGGGCGAAGTAATCGAAATCCCTTACGCACCAAGGGAACACCAGATCAAGGTTCACGAGTTACTAGATGGCAATAGGTTTGCTGTCGTGGTGGCTCATAGACGTTTTGGAAAGACTGTTGCTGCCCTCAATCACCTAATACGTGAGGCGGTGCTAAATAAACAAGAAACACCTCGCTATGCCTACATTGCGCCTACCTATGGACAAGCTAAGAGGGTGGCGTGGGATTACTTAGTCAAGTACACACAACCTTTGGGTGGCACGAGCAACATTTCAGAACTGAGGGTGGACTTTTGGGGTAGGCGCATCCAGTTATATGGCTCAGATAACCCTGATTCCTTACGAGGCCAGTTTTTCGATGGGGTAATCATTGATGAAGTAGGCGATCAGAATCCTAAGATATGGACTGACATTGTTAGACCTGCCCTGACAGACCGCAAAGGCTGGTGCTTATTTATCGGTACACCTAAAGGACACAACCACTTCAAAGAACTGCGAGACAGGGCAGAAAAAGAGGATGGTTGGGGTTTGCTAGAGTTCAAAGCCTCTGAGACAGGTGTAGTGGATGACACAGAACTGAAGGCTGCTCGCAATGAGATGGGTGAGGATAAGTACCGCCAAGAGTTTGAATGTAGCTTTGACGCTGCCGTAGAGGGTTCTTACTATGGTCAAATCCTCAACGAGTTAGAAGACAAGAAGCATATGCAAGAGATTCCTTGGGAGGAACTTAGCAGAACCTTTACAGCTTGGGATTTGGGTATGGGTGACTCTACGTCTATCTGGGTGGCTCAGTTAGTAGGTACAGAGATCAGATTGATCGACTACTACGAGAATCATGGGGTAGGCTTAGACCACTATGTGAAGTGGATTAAGGATAACGACTACTCCAAAGCTGAACATATCTTGCCCCATGACGTTAGGGTTAGAGAGTTAGGCACAGGTAAGAGCAGACTAGAGATGCTTGAGGAAGCTGGCCTAGAGATCAAGATAGCCCCAAGGATGAGCCTAGACGATGGCATCCAAGCGGTAAGGCGTATCTTGCCTAGGTGTTGGTTTAACGTGCCAAAGGTACAAACAGGGCTGAACTGCCTAAGAAACTACCGCAGAGATTACGATGAGAAGCGTAAGATATTCTATGAAAGACCACTTCACGATTGGTCTAGTCATGGAAGTGATAGCTTTAGATACTTAGCCCTTGGAATTGATGAAGGTCATAGCACTTGGGATAAGCCGATTAACAAAGCACCGAAATGGATTGTGTAATGTATGTAGAACGCCAAGGGGTTAATCTTGCCCCAAAGATAAAAGAACTTGAAAATCGCATTGAACTATTGGAAAATGTGGTAAAAGCATTACAATTGGACAAACCCCGAATGGGTCGCCCTCCAAAGGAAAAACATGGAACAGAACGACTTGAAGTCGATACTACAAGCTGAGATTGACGACTCAATTGGATTTATTGAGAGCGAGACAGTCGAGCAGCGTAAGCAAGCACTAGAAGCTTACCTACGTTCCCCATATGGAAATGAAGTTGAGGGAAAGAGCCAGATCGTTACAGGCGAAGTAGCAGAAGCGGTTGATGGTGCTTTGCCATCCTTAGTTCGCATCTTTACAGGCTCAGATAACATTGTTGTTTTTGAACCACAAGGCCCAAGGGATGAAGCCTCTGCCAAGCAAGCTACCGACTACTGTAATTGGGTGTTTTCTCGTGATAACGAGGGTGTAGCCATTCTGCATGATTGGTTCAAAGATGCTCTTTTGCAGAAAAATGGCGTAGTTAAAGCCTATTGGGAAGACAAAGAAAACATCACCAAAGAGCGTTACTTCAACTTGTCTAACGATGAGTTGGCAATGCTTATGTCTGACGACTCAATGGAGATTGTCGAACAGGACACAGAGGAGTTTCCAATCCTAGATCAAATGGGTAATCCTGCGCTAGACCAGATGGGTCAGCCAATGATTAACTCTGTTCACAACGTAATGGTGCAACAGAAAAAGATGGTCGGTAGGGTTCGCATTGAGAACGTGCCTCCAGAGGAGTTCTTGATTAGCAAGAAGGCTAGAACTATTGCTGATAGCCCATTCGTGGCACACAGACAGATGCTGACTCGTAGTGACTTGGTTGCTATGGGCTTTAACAAGAAGCAGGTAGAAGGTCTGCAAATGGGTGATGCTCTTGCATACACTCCAGAGCGTGTGGCTCGTTTCTCTGCTGGTGAGCAACCTTATCAAGTACAGACTGATGACCCATCCATGCAAGAGATTGAGGTCTTTGAGTGCTATGTAAAGACTGATGTAAATGGTAAGGGTATTGCCTCACTCGTTCAAGTGTTCTACGCATCTAATGAGATTCTTGAGGATGCCAAGGGTAAAGAGATGGTCGAGGAAGTGGACTACGTTCCTTTCCACTCAATTTGCCCCATCCCAATTCCACACAAGTTCTTTGGTAACTCACTTGCTGACAGAACAACAGACATTCAGCTAATCAAGACTACGATCACTCGTCAGATTCTTGATAACCTTTACCTGACAAACAATGCTCGTGTTGTTGCTGTTGAAGGTCAAGTAAACCTAGACGATCTGCTTACATCTACAGCAGGTGGTGTTATTCGTGCCAAGTCTCAGGGTGCTGTATCTCAATTGGCTGTGCAGAACGTAGCTACTGCTGCTTTCCCAATGCTTCAGTACTTGGATACCATGCAATCCAAGCGTACTGGTGTGTCTGATGCTTCACAGGGTTTAGACCCATCTATTTTGCAAAACGTGACTGCTGCTGCTGTTGCTTCTATGCAACAAGCTGGTGCAGGTAAGATTGAACTGATGGCTCGTTTGTTCGCTGAGACAGGTGTTAAGTCTCTGTTTAAAGGTATCTTGCATCTATTGTGCAAGTACCAAGACAAGCCTCGTTTGGTGCGTATGCGTGGTGAGTTCGTAGAGTTTGACCCTCGCACATGGGCTAATCAGTACGATGTAGCGATTAACGTAGGTTTAGGTGCTGGTAACAGACAAGAGCAAATGGCTATGCTGAACATGGTTCTTGCAAAACAAGAGCAATTGATTAACCAGTATGGCCCTGCTAACCCTTATGTCTCACCTGCTCAGTATCGTTCTACCTTGGGTCGGATGGTTGAGTTGGCAGGGTTTAAAGATTCTGGTGAGTTCTACAAAGCGATCACACCAGAGCAAGATCAACAATTGTCTAATCCTCCTCCTCCACAACAGCCTCCAATGCCACCAGAAGTACAGGCATTGATGCAAAAGACTCAGGCTGAGATTCAGGCTAACCAACAAAAGGCTCAGTCTGATATGCAATTGCAACAACAGCAAATGCAGATTGATATGCAGATGGCTCAACAAAAGGCTGGTCTTGAGATGCAGTTACTTCGTGAGAAAGAAGCGGCTAAGTTGCAATTAGAGCGTGAGAAACAACAAGCCTACTTCGCTATGAAGCAACAAGAGTTTGAGGTTGAGGCTCAATTGAAAGCAATGAAGGTCGGTGCTGGTATTACTTCTAACGTAGAGATTAAGGGTTAATCATGGCTGCTATTGATGATCTGATTAAGCAAATCCAGTCTAGAAGTGACACTTCCCAATGGACAGGTGGCTATGGTGCTGATGCTGCTACCAAGGACATGGCTCGCATCTTGTCCAGTATTGGTATTACTAACATTAAAGACTTTGGCAAGATTCCAAAGTATGAGCCTGTTGAACAAATTGGCATGACTTTAAATGGTCAGCCTGTTCAAGGTTCTGGCTCTCAGCTTTATGTGATGGAAGCAGTAGATACTGGTGATGGCGTAGATTACGTTCGCAGAGATTTAAGCCCAGAGCAAGCAGCGCAAGTAACGCCTACTTATGGTGTTGTTACAGGAACAGACGAATATAACCAACCTACCTACAGCCCTGTTGACGCTACAAGCGTATCAGTAAAAGATGGTCAACTTGTTGGTGTTACTGGTGAAACATTCGGTAATAAGGTAACAGGTCAAGAAGTTCCAAACACATACACAGAACGCCAAAAAGGTGACTTCTTTGGTGGAACTTACGAGGGCAAGGGCAATACTGGATATGGTGTTCAGTTTGATGATCAAGGCTTGCCAATTTTCTACACTCAAGGCGCATCCAGTAAAGATAAGTTATTGACAACATTGATGCCAGCGGCTCAGTTAGCTTTGATGGCTACAGGTGCTGGTGGATTGCTTGGTAACACTTTGCTAGGCGCAGGTGCTAATCAAGTGGCTGCTGGCGCATTGGGTGGTGCTTTGCTTGGTGGTGGTACTGCTGCCCTAGCAGGTCAAGATGTACTCAAGGGTGCTTTGCTTGGTGGTGCTGGTGGTGCTTTGTCTGGCTACCTAAACCCTACTACTGGTCAAATCTCGTCTACACCTACAGAGGGTTCTGTTCCTCTTAGTACTGATGACATAGCCAAATTGACAGGCTCATCTGGTGGTCTAGGCATTGATTATTCTTTGGCTAATGCATCTGGTGCAAATGCTGTAGAAGGACTAAAGGTTGGCAGAGCAGCTAACCTTGTTGAAATGGGTGGTGGTCAAGGTCTAACATTTAATGTAGGCGCACCAGTTACCTCTGTTGCTGATGCAGTTAGAGCCATTGCCACAATGAATGGAAGCGTTAATCCTGCTAATCTTGCAAGCATGGGTGGTGGTCAAGGCTTGACTTATCAAACCCCAACAGGCTTGGTTACAGAGGGTGGAATACTTAATGTAGGTGGCTTAACAGGTAATAATTCTGTGATTAGCCAAGGTGGTATTGATACTGCTGCCAACATTGGTTCAAACATTGCCAAGCGAGTTGCTGAAATTGATACTGGTGTAGATAAGATTAATTTAAAAACTACTCCTCCCCCTCCTACAGAATCAACAGCCGCTAAGACTGGTTTGGGTGCATCAGATATTATTAGAGCCGCAGGTGTTGCTGCCACAATAGCTGGTATAAATGCAGCATCAAAACCTACTGGTTCTGGTGGCTTCCCAATAGTACCTATACCTACCGATTGGACTAGCCCAATTAAACCTACAGGTACAGCAGCGTTCACACCTTTAACACCGATTGACTTCGGTAATAAAGAGATGCTTCGTGGTACTCAATGGGAACAATTGCTAGACCCTAATTATGGTAAAGCTATTGAAATGCCAGTCTCTACCAACCCATCGAACATGACGTTTAATGAGTTGACCAGAATCTTGGGTGGTTCTACAGCTTCAGCACCATCACAAAACCTAACAATCAACGATGTAATTGCAGGAATACAAAGCCAATATGGACAAACACCTCAAAGCTCAATGGGCTAAGAATCTTTTAAGTGATGACTTTTTCATAGAAGTCATAGATAACTTGAAAAAACAACAGATTAGTGTGATAATTAACACAAATAGTAGTGATATAGGTGTAAGAGAAGATGCTTATCGATATATCAAGACAATCGAATTGATTACAGGACACCTAGAAGGCTTGGCCTCGGAAACTCTAATCAAAGAGAAGAAGTGGAAGATTTTGTAATTCTGTGGTATAAAAGCCACACCTCCGTCTAGAAGGTTTCTAGCGATTTTTGAGATGACAAATGGAAAACACCAACCCACAAGGGAGTGAAAGCCTAGATGTAAACCAAGCCGCTTCAGCGTTTGAAGGGATGATGGGTGATTCTGAGGAAGCCGAAGAAGGCCAATCCGAAGGTCAACTAGAAGACCAACAAGAGACTGATGAAGTTGAATATGATGAAGAACCCAAGCCTAGATATAAAGTCAAGGCAAGTGGTGAGGAAGTTGAGGTAGAACTTGACGAACTTATCAAGGGTTATCAACAAGGTGCAGATTACACTAAAAAGTCTCAGGCTCTAGCTGAACAACGTAAGGCTCTCGAAGCTGAACGTAATCACTTAGAGTATGTAAAACAAGAGCGACAGGCATATGCCCAGAAGTTGCAAGCGTTGGATAGCTTCCTTTCGCAGCAAAATCAGGGTGTTAACTTAGATGTTCTAAAGGAAACAGACCCCATTGGCTATGCCGTGGCGGTTGCTGAACAGAGTCAGCGAGAGAAGCAATTAGCAGTAGTCAGGAATGAGCAGCAAAGACTTGCCCAACAGCAACAATCTGAGCACCATGCCTCTTTGCAAAACCATCTCCGTCAAGAGTCTGAGAAGCTAACCAGTTTGATTCCTGAGTTGGCTACGCCACAGGGTGATGCGGTTCGGAAACAAATCCGTGACTATGCGAAGTCTGTTGGGTGGTCTGACCAAGAACTCAGTCAACTATATGACTCTCGTGCTGTGGTGACTTTGTATAACGGGATGAAGTATCAGCAACTTCAAAAGAGCAAGCCAGAGGTAAACAAGAAACTTCAAGCTGCTCCTAAGATGATGCGATCAGGAACTTCTGCCCCTCCTACTAAGTCATCAGGTGATAAACAGGCAATGCAAAGGTTGCGTGAGACAGGAAAAGTCTCAGACGCAGCAAAAGCATTTGAACGATTCTTTTAAATTTTGGAGTATTAAATTATGGCTACCTATCAAACATATACCGCAATCGGTATGCGTGAAGACCTCTCGGATGTTATCTACTCGATTTCACCAACAGATACCCCGTTCATGTCTTCCATTGGCAAGACAAAGGCTACTGCTGTTCTGCACGAGTGGCAGACTGACAGCTTGGCTGCTGCTACTTTGGACAACTTCACAGTCGAGGGTGCAACAGCATCTGACGCTACCATGTCTCCAACAACTCGTGTTGGTAATCGCACTCAGATCGCACAAAAGACTGTCAAAATCTCTGGCACTTTGCAGAGCGTTGACAAAGCAGGCCGCAAGTCCGAGAAAGCCTACCAACTGGCTAAAGCAAGTTCGGAAATTAAGCGGGACATGGAAACTACCTTGTTGAGCAATCAAACTGCTGCCAACGGCAATAGTTCTACTGCTCGTAAATTGGGTGGTCTGCAAGCATGGTTGAACTCTAACTTCTCTGGTGGCACTTCTGGTGTTGCTGGTGACTTGGGTACTACTGCTCGCACCAATGGTACAAATCGTACCTTTGAAGAATCTTTGTTGAAGTCTGTTGTTCGTAGTGTTTACGCTTCTGGTGGCAATCCTAAAGTGTTGATGGTCAACCCTGCACACAAGCAAGTAGTTTCTGCTTTTGCTGGTATCGCTGCTCAACGCTTCATGGCCCCATCAAATGCTCCTACCACTATCATCGGGGCTGCGGATGTTTATTTGAGCGACTTCGGAACAATTTCTGTCGTTCCCAACCGCTTTATGACTTCTACCAACACTTGCGATGAAGTTGCATATGTGCTTGACCCTGACATGGCTGCTGTTGCTTACTTGCGCCCATTCCAGACCAACGAGTTGGCTGTAACTGGTGACAATGAGTCCACACAATTGCTGTGCGAGTACACCTTGGAAGTTCGTAACCAAGCTGCACACGGCATCATTGCTGACCTCACACCTTAATCTAAGGTAACTCCGAAAAATGCCTCAGACTTAAACCTCTGGGGCATTTTCTTTTCTACACAAACTGATAGAATTAAGGTATGGAAAACATTAGACAAACTGCTGTTCATGCTGATGGCGAAGGTGGCATCATTATTCAAACTCGCCAAGATGTTTCAGACATTGTTGAGCAGAATAAAAAGGAATTTAACTCCTTTGATGAGCGAGCAAGATGGTCTGATGAACTGTTTGGCAATAAGGTCGCATCCATCCCAATGACTGTGATTGATGATCTAAACAAACAAGGCATCATGCGTGGCTTTGCTGTTCTTGATGACAAGCGTTTTGCTCTTTGGTTGAATGACCCAATGAATCGTGCATGGCGCACTAGGACAGGAGTAGTATGAGTTTTGCAACTTACTCTGATTTAAAGACCTCGATTGCAGGTTACTTAGCTAGGTCTGATCTGACTAACCAGATTCCAGATTTCATTACATTTGCTGAGAATCGTCTGCGTAGAGAACTGCGTATTCGTCAGATGCTCAAATCTGTAACAACGCCTACAGTATCTGGTGATGGTACTGTTGAGTTACCTGCTGACTTTATCGAGATTCGTGATTTTGTCGCATTGACAAACCCAATTCAGCCATTGAGTTACTCTAGCCCATCTGCTTTGTCTAATGACCCAAGAGCATCAGAAGTTGGTGTTCCTAAGTCTTACACAATCTTGGCTAATGAGTTCTTGCTGTCGCCTCCTCCTGATGGCATCTACACATTGAGATTGCTGTACTACGCAGCACCTCCATATCTGTCTAGTTCAAACGCATCTAATGTGTTTTTGAATGTTGCGCCTGATGCGCTACTGTACGCTGCATTGATTGAGGCAGAACCTTATTTGATGAACGATGGTCGAATCAATACATGGGGAACTATGTATGATCGTGCGATTACCACTCTTACCAAGTCTGACGAAGAAGGTCAGTACTCTGGTGTCCCATTAGCAATGAAACTTACTGCAAGGTGAAACTATGGCTGAAATGTCTAACTACTTAGAAAATGCTCTTATCAACGTAACGCTGAGAGCAACTAGCTACACAGCACCTACGACTGTTTATGTGGCTCTTTACACAACTGACCCAACTGATGCTGATACTGGAACAGAGTGTTCTGGTACTAGCTATGCTCGTCAGTCTGTGACGTTTGGTGCGCCTAGCAATGGTGCGACTACCAACTCTGCGGCTGTTGAGTTTCCTCAAGCTGGTGGCGCATGGGGTACGATTACACACATTGGTATTCGTGATGCCTCTACCGCTGGCAACTTGCTGTATCACACAGCACTTGACGCTTCTAAGACGATTGCTACTGGTGATGTGTTTCGCATTGCCTCTGGTTCATTGAGCGTTACTTTAGCGTGAGATGGCTGATTTACTGCCTCCGTGGACAATTGACTCGCTAGACAATTTAAAGTCTAGCATTGATGATTTAACACTCACACTCGATAGTTCACTCTACACCACCTCAGTTACCCTATGGGATGCCTATGGGTCTGTGAGTGCTTCTGCGACTGTTACGGCTGATGCTGTAAGGGTTCAGTTAGGTGTAGCTGCAGTAGATGGAACGGCAACAGTAACTGCTGATGCTGTCAGGATTCAATACGCTAGTGCAAGCATTACAGGTTCAGCTAGTGCTTCTTGTGATGCAATCAGGGTTCAGTTTGGCTCTGGTGCTATTGACGCTAATGCAACAGTTACTGCTGATGCAATCAGGGTTCAGTTTGCCTCTGGAAGTATCACAGGTAACGCTGATGTAACAGCAATTGGAACTCGTGTTCAGTTTGGCAATGCTGCTATAACTGGTACTGCCGATGTAACTGCTTTAGGTGGAATTGTTGCCAATGGCGTAGCTTCTATCACGGCTGATGCGACTGTTACTGCTGATGCGATTAGAGTGCGTGATGCTGTAGCGGTTATTACTGGTAATGCAACATTTACTGCTAATGGTGGAATCGTTGCTGATGCTCACGCTAGTGTTGACGTAACGGCAAACTTTACCGCTAATGCTTCTGCGATATATGCAGGAGTAGCGTCTGTAACTGGTACAACTACGATCACAGCAAAAGGTGTAATCCTTGGTGAGAATTGGACACCAGTACCAGAGGATGACAATACTTGGACACCTGTTTCTACAGATTCAAATACATGGACAGTAGTTTCTAGCGACTCAAACACATGGACACCTGTGTCTGCTAATGACAACACATGGACAATTCAGGCTCAAGGAAGTAACACATGGCAACGACAAAATTAACATTTGGTGAATGGATGCCTGACCAGCCTAGCATTACTGGTGCTTTGGTGGATGCAAAGAACGTAGTCTCTCAGGCTATTGGGTATGGCCCACTACCAACTGCGGCTACATTCTCCCAACAGGCTTCAGAAGACCTTACTACATTGGTAGCAGGTAAAACACCAGCAAACGACACTAAGCTATTTGCTGCTGGAACTACAAAGATTTTCAGCATAAGTGGTGTTGGTGCAGTAACCAATGTTTCTAAAACTGGTGGGTATAGTCCTAACGCTTATGGCGACAGATTTAGATTCACTCAGTTTGGCAATGCCATCATTGGGACTAACTTTAGTGACCCAATGCAGGTGTTTACCTTGGGTACTTCTACAGCGTTTGCAGACTTAGCGGCTAATGCTCCTATTTGTCGCTACATAACTGTAGTGCGTGATTTTGTGGTGACTGCGTTTATTAACGCTTCATCTGTTCTTTATCCATCTAGAGTTCAATGGTCTGGTATCAACGATGAGACTGAATGGGATGCAGATCAGGTAACTCAATCTGATTACCAAGACATTCCTGATGGTGGTCAGATCATGGGAATTCGTGGTGGTGAGGTGGGGATTATTCTCTTGGAAAAGGGAATAACTCGAATGAGTTATATCGGGACTCCCTTTATTTTCCAGTTCGACAATATCTCTCGTGGTAAGGGATGTATCGCTTCAGGCTCAATTGCACAAGTTCAAGGCATAACTTTCTTCTTGTCAGACGATGGTTTTTACTCGTGCGATGGACAGAGTGTTATGGGAATTGGTACAGAGAAAGTAGATCGTTGGTTCTTTGCTAACGCTGATGAGAGCCAGTTCAACCTAATGTCTGCGGCTGTAGACCCTGTTCGCAAGTTGATTATTTGGAACTTCAGAACTACTTTTGGTAATCGTCAACTTATCATTTATAACTTCAACACTAAGAAGTGGACTTATGGTGATGCTGGTACTGATTACATCTCTGATGCTTCTACTTCTGCTGTAACCCTAGAAAACCTAGATTCGATCTCAGCAAGCATTGATGCTTTGACTGTTAGCTTGGACTCTATCCTTTACATGGGTGGAAAGTACTTCCTTGGAGGTACGAATGGCAGATATGTTGTTACTTACAATGGTGCTAACGCTACAGGAAACATCGTAACTGGTGATCTAAATGCAGGTGGTAGATCAGTAGTAACCCTAGCTAGACCATTAATTGATGGAGGCTCTGCTAATGTGGCTGTGGCTTCTAGGACACTTCTAAGTGAGCAACCTAGCTTTGGAACTGCTATAGCGGCTGATTCTGATAATAGGGTATCTCTCAGGTCTAATGGTAACTTCCATCAATTCCAAGTAACTCCTACTGGTCAATGGAAAAATGCTGTTGCATTGGATGTAGATTTCCAAGGTCAGGGAGTTAGATAATGTTTAGAACGCTTCCTCCTTTTGGTGGAGATCAGCGACAGACTGCTGAGATTATCCGTGGAATCATGGATGGCAAAACCAACAATACTGGAACGCTAACCTTGGCTACGGGTGGTGCTACGACTACCACTCTAAACGACAGAAGGATTGGTGGGGATAGCGTTATTTTGTTTGTCCCTGACTCGGCTGCTGCCTTTGCTGATTCTATTCCTTATGGGGCTTTTCAGGACTCTACAGACCAGACTGCTGCTAGTACGACTGTTGCTTACCCTATTACCTTTAATACAACTGACTTCTCTAATGGAGTTACGTTATCAAATAGTTCAAGGTTAAACGTAAAAAACGCAGGACTCTACAATTTACAGTTTTCCATTCAGTTTAAAAACACCACAAACGATGGTCAAGATGTGGATGTTTGGTTTCGCAAGAATGGAACAAATATCGCAAATTCAAACAGTAGATTTCATCCTCCTGCAAGGAAAAGTTCTGGTGACCCAAGCCATATGATTGCTGCATTGAATTTCTTTGTTGACATGGCTGCTAATGATTACGTTGAGATTATGTGGAGAACTGAAAATACTGGTGTAAGTATTGAGCATTTTGGGACAAGCACAAGCCCAACAAGACCTGCTGTGCCATCAGTTATAGCTACTATGAATTTAGTAGGTGGCTCTGGAAGTGCTACTTTTAATGGTGTTTACGCTAGTAGCCAAGGACAGGGAACAGCTACGATCACGCATTTTGCAAATTCAACTGCCGATAAGAAATACAAATATGTTGTTATTGGATAATTTAGGTATAATTGTGCGTAAGGATGACGCATCTCGCAGTCCAGAACTCTATGGAGAGAATGATGCGTAGACCTTTTTTTGAAGAAGATCAAATATATCAAAACTACGAAGATATTGGTGTTCCCCAAAGGGATAGGTTCATCCCTCAAATGGAAATGGAAGGAATGTCTGGAGGCTTCCCTAGCTTCCTTGGTGGCAATGCGCCTGTAGCACCTCCTGTCTACACGCCTCCACCAGAGCCTGTTTATCAAGAGCCAGTACAGCAATTTGATTTTGCAAGTCAGTATTTAAGAGACAATCCTATACAAGCTCCAAGTTTGAATGACCCTAACATTCAAGCAATGATGGCAAACAATCCATTTGCCAATATGCAAGCAACACAAGGTTTGGGAAGTGCTGCTGGTATGCAACCAAACGCAAATTCTAACAATCCAATGCAAGCAATGTTGTTGTCTGGAGGCTACACTCAAGGGCCATCAAACAATGGTGTTTTTAACCCTACAGAGGGTGCTAATTTAAATATATCTGCACCTCCTCCTATGTTTCAACAAGAGATGCCAATGGTCGCATCTAGAGACAAGTTTATTCCTCAAATGGAGATGGAGGGTGGTTCAGGGTTTTCTAACTTCCTTGGTGGCAATGTAGCACCTCCTGAGCCTGTTTATACTCCGCCACCTCCAGAGCCTGTTTATACGCCTCCTCCTGTGGCTGCGCCTGTGTTTACACCTCCTCCTGTTTACACACCGCCTCCCCCAGAGCCTGTTTACACACCGCCTCCTGCGCCTGTGTTTACACCTCCGCCTCCGCCTCCGCCCCCTCCTCCACCAGAGCCAACACCACCACCACCTCCTCCTGTGGTGACACCTGAACCTGCGCCAACACCGCCTCCTGCGCCTGTGGCTGTAGCCCCTCAACCAGAGCCTCAAGCTGCACCTCAACCAGAGCCTGTTCAAGCTGCTCCTGTAGCACCTACACCTGTAGAACCTGCACCTGTAGCTCCAGAACCTGCACCTGTAGCTGCTCCTGCACCTACACCTGCTCCTCA
>Ga0247722_10000307_pt1 | contig 31434 bp, 29 predicted proteins | sample MSEWelMarce3H_FC_FD_189094 | JGI IMG/M metagenome (GOLD analysis project Ga0247722, IMG submission 189094) | Subsurface sediment microbial communities from gas well in West Virginia, United States - MSEEL Well Study Marcellus 3H_FC | ecosystem: Environmental > Terrestrial > Deep subsurface >... | reverse complement strand
GTCGATATCCACGTCGGCACTGGGTTGCGGGTATTCTACGAGAACCGCGTAATTGCCGTGTTGGATTTGTTTGCGCTTGGCAATGATCGTCTCGGCCATGTCTTTGGCCAAATCGGGGCGCGCGCCGTGTTTGGCGATGAGAACCACACGGAAATACTCGAGAAAGTCTTCGGGGGTCTTTGCCTTTTGTTCGCCCTTATACTTGTCCAGCAATTTGTAGGGGGTGTTGTCATATTCACGGTCGAAATAAATCTCATCTTTGCCGTTGTCTTTGGACAAGGCCGCGGTCGACGTGTATTTCTTCGCGATTACGCGGGTAACGCACGATTTCGAGTTGGTGATGGCGCTGTCGGCTTTGTCTTCTATTAAGGCCAGTTCGGGAGTATAAAGCGACGCCATTATGTAGGCAATCAGACTGGTATACGCCCGACCACCATCCGCTGCGATAACCTTGGTGAGAATGTCCGTATCGGTCATTTTATCATCCAGTTTGTAATATTTGACAATGCGGTCCAAAATCATATCATTGGGGACATTGGTCAGCAATGCCGGTTTGCTCATCTTTTCGGATTGGATAGTGGCCAACTGCGCATATTCGCGGCGCTTGTCTTCGTGGCGAATATTATAATCTTTCATTTTCTTGATAATATGCGTGCGGATTTCTTGGTAAGGACCGCCTTGTTTCTCTTTGGCGCGTTCGCCATAGAGGCGGCCAGAATAAGTGATATTGTCCTTATATATCAAAAATGGTTCAAATGATGCGACAATGTCGTGGAAATTGTATTTGTTGGTGTCGGGTTTCAACATGCGGATAATGGCGACTGAACGCGGGATGGCGGATTGTAAAAACTCCTGGTAAGAGAGGCCCGATTTTCCGTAATCGATAATATGTGTCATGAAGGGGTTTTCCGCAATACTTTCATAATCAATTTCGGCGGTGGCGGATGTCATATTGATGCGAGTCGGCTGGGTTTTCTTGTTGAGAATGCGGAAATAATACAACCAGTTTTGGCCGAGATTGGTGCGAGTTAATATATCGGTACCGGGAAGATTGGCTCGCGATAATTCGATCATTGGTTGCGGTAACAAGACAACCGTGGTGGCATTGATCTTATCGGGTTCGGTGATTTGCTCGCGTACATAGACGGTTTTGCCGTTGCGCATCAACTGTTTGCTTATTTTGGTCGTCCCCAAATTGTATCGCTGGATCACGAATCGCTGTTTTGCCAATTTGGCGCCGGATTTGTATTTCTTGTAGACCGCGGCGGAGTAATCATCAAGAGAGGTGATGATTGCCTCTATGTTATCGCCAACGACCGAGGATGTAGCTATATCACTATTTGTTGAACCAATGTATGGCTTGAAAATCTCGTCGATGCGTTTATAGAATGTCGCATACCGGTTGTCCGAATCATTGGCCTCGACCGCATTCTTGTAAATCGTTAAATCGTCCGCCAGCGATTGCGACTCGATCAAATTGTTTTCCGGAATGTTGTAGATTTTCAATTCCTGATTTGAAACCGGCAGAATCCAGCGAACACTGCGATTGGATTTGAGTTGTTCTACGAGAGGCTTGTATGCGGCGTTGAAGTTTTTGCTGCCGGTGACATTGCCATATTCGTCGAAAATCGAATACTCGGCGCGCAGTTCGCGGAATCGACTGATAATGCGTTTTACCTTCTCCATCACAGGGGGTGTGCGCAAGTGTGATGGAATCGTGGAAAGCAGTTCATCGAGGAGATTATTCGTCTGTATTTCGATACCGTATCGCTGCTCGGCGCGACCCACCTCTTCTTCGATTTCGACTTTCACGGTTTTGCCGAATACAATGGCGTCGGCCTGGACATAGATGTCCTTGATTACGTCGAACATATTGCGGTCAACGATGGGATTGGGCGGCATATTGATAACTACGTCGCCGGTGGGGGTCGTATCGAGAGTTGCGAATGCCGTGCCTTCTGTGCCTTCGGCGTCTTTTGCGTTTTCCGCTTCCATGGCGCTGATTTTGCTTAAACTTTCCTGGACACTGGGAATATCGATTACGCTGATTTTGGTGATTGGAATGGTTTTGGGGATACCTTGGTAAGCAAAATCGATATACATCGGGGTTTGTACACAATTTCGCATCGAAGATGCGCAATCAGCAACACCTTCACCACTCATAACTGCCCCCAAAGGGGGCGTTTTGAATGAGAAAAGGTGTACATCATTCTTGGGCAAAACCTTGATTCTGTCCTCGATGAGCTCCACGATTTGACCCATTATGGTTAAATCCAAATCCGCGGCGAACTCGATGTTTATCCAGTGTCCGGGTAACAAGCCGTGTTGCCGGGCGTAGCCCGGTTCGTCGCTTCGTGAAAGCAGATGAATCGACAATATGTGTTCATCCATAATACGCCCATCATCGTATAAATCGAGGGAGAACTTGTCGGCGGTTTCCATGTCGATAATATCAATAACGTCGTCGTCAATGTAATCTACCAGAAAGATTTTCAGATGATACATCGATTTGGTAGGTGATATTATTTTTATGAAATCGCCTAATTCTAATAATATTTCGGTAGAGGCCATTTCCTCGTTTATATTATAGCAAACTATATTGTTTGTATTTGTACGATTTGCAAGGGCCCGCAGGGCCCGACAAGGGCCCGCAGGGCCCGACAAGGTCCTCTGGACCGAAGGTTCGACAAAGAATGCGTGAGTCTGCGGAGTCGGTCCTCCGAAGTCGCTTCTTTGTAGCTTGTCAGTCGGGCCCTGTGGGCCCTTGTCAGTCGGGCCCTGTGGGCCCTTGTCAGTCGGGCCCTGTGGGCCCTTGTCAGTCGGGCCCTGTGGGCCCTTGTCAGTCGGGCCCTGTGGGCCCTTGGACCTTGGTCCACCATATAATATTCAAAAGAGCATAAAGGTTTTTTGTGAAATAGTATAATAATGTCAATTAACCAGCATTTCGACACCGAGCCCACCATATCGGGTATCCACAAGAAAATAATCAAATACAAAAACGGGGAATATCAAATGTATTCAATGACGGATGATATCACCGAATACCCCGAATTCTGCGCATATCGAAGCGCCATTGTATCCAACGGCAAATTGATTTGTTTGGCACCGACTAAATCTTTGTCTCGCGGTAATTTTCAACCCTATATAAATAAGGCGTTGTCCGGAAAAGACGGTAATTCTTTCTACACACAAATTGTAGAGGGAACCATGATTAATTTGTTTTGGGATGAATCAAATCAGTCGTGGGAAATCGCGTCGAGGCGTCATATTGGATGTAATTGCTCATATTTCATACGCACGGATGGAGGGAAGCAACTCACGTTTCGCGAAATGTTCTTCGAGGCACTCGGTATTACATCACTGGAGAACCTGGAGAGCAATGTCGGGCTGGAGTTTTTCAACAAGAGCTGTTGCTATTCTTTTGTTCTACAGCATCCGCAAAACCATTTGGTTGTGAAAATCGATAAACCCGCCGTCTACCTCACTTACATATATCATATTACACAAGAAGACGGGAAGTCGTATTTCAGGTATCTTAAGACGGACAGACGATTCGGTGAGGGTCGCATCATGTATCCCGAAGACGAAGAATCGCTAAGTGCCGCGTCGTCGGGACCAGTGAATCTGTCGAGCTTTGTAGGCACGATGATGATAAATGAGGAGACGGGTGCTCGCTGGACCTTGTACAATGATTTATATTTGGAATACAAGGCATTGCGCGGGAACAATACGAGTTTGTATTACCAGTATTTGACTTTGCGCAAAATCCATAAAGTTGTAGATTTTTTGATCTATTTCCCGCAATATACCGATGACTTTCGGCGGTTTACCGAACATTTTGGCAAATACAAGGCGCGAATCCATCAATTGTATATGGACGTTCATGTGTTGAAGACCCGGAAGCTGGTGGATGTTCCCTCGGGACGTGACAAGTATTTTGTCGAGAAGCTACACTATGAAGTGTATTTGCCTGGGTTGAAAACGGAGGGGAAGGGATTCCGCGTGACCAAGAATCGAGTCGAGGAGTTCTTGGATAGAGAGAATATTGTGGTGCCTTTTGGATCCAACACATAAGTCTTCGTATTAATCCAATAATAATACAATCAACATGCGATTGTATTATCAACAATTTATTCACTACCATAAGCAATCGACAACTTGGACAGATTCTGGATATATGTCGTAACATGCGTTTTATTTGCTGGCGTAGTACATGCCTCTTTTACTGGGTCTCGTATACTATCGATGATTTCAAGCACCTTATCAGGATTACTGAGTTTCACAATATCCGACGAATAGTCCTTTTCGAAGAAGAAATCGACATCGCCCGAAAAAATCTGGTCCTTGTATTTCAAATATACAAACTTGTGCCAACATTTGATTAGAATTGGTTTGTTTAAATCTGACAAGGTTTGAAAAGAACGCCGCGCGGTCTTTAACCCAGTACTGTCAGGCAAAATACGTATGATATCTTCCAATAATTCAAAAAAAAGTTCATTGAATGTTCTTATGATGAGAGGGCGATCGGCCATTTATTATAATCGCTAAATAATATTTATATTGTTTTTACTCACTATTTTTGAATTGAGTCGAATTATAGTGTTTTTATAAACGGATTCTTCATGGGTCGAATTATAGTGTTTTTATAAACGGATTCTTCATGAGTCGAATTATAGTGTTTTTATAAACGGATTCTTCATGGGTCGATTCAGATTGTCTGTAGAAACGGATTCTTCATGGGTCGAATCACAATGTCTGTAGAAACGGATTCTTGGTCTGCGGTCCTATCCCCAATTGGGAATCCTGAGCCTTGCGCATCTCTTCCATCTGATTCGTCATCGTATTATCGCCGTCCTTAATTTTGTTATTACCTTTTTCCGGCGGCGGGGTCTGAATCGTCTGGCGTCCACTATACGACGCCGCCAAAGAAATCCCAATCGATCCCGTATCCAACAATGAACTGCCCGTTCCACTTAGGCTAAACCCACTGGGTTCGCCATTGAAATTAGTCGCCAACAACTTGTCATTCACAATATTGGGTTCATAATGCTTAATTATTTCGTCGCCATAAAATACTTTGTAATTTGCGCTCAACATCAGCAGTGCTGGGACACTGTGGATATTTGGTGGCATTAAGACTCGGTCGCCATTTTCCATAATAACATACATCTGGTTTGTATTGGGGTCGTTGCCTCTCTTGTCGATACAAATAAATGCGATTTCTTGGGTCAAGTTTGCGCGAACCAAGAATTGGAGCACTTTTTGGCTGTGTGGACAAAAGTTGCTATAATAAAATATGTTTTGTTTGGAGGCAGACATAGAGGCTGACTTAAATATAATACACGAGTGGATAAAAAACCGTATTTTGGAACGACAGCTGGTGTTTGGTTGCGGGCTTTGGTCGCCTATTAACCGCATAAGCCAGCTTCGCTGGCGGAGCGGGCTTTGGTCGCCTATTAACCGCATAAGCCAGCTTCGCTGGCGGAGCGGGCTTTGGTCGCCTATTAACCGCATAAGCCAGCTTCGCTGGCGGAGCGGGCTTTACCAAACAAAATCCACAACCACCGGATAATGGTCCGAATTGTACGTCCCGCAAAACTCACTATAAGGATGCGCAAACAACACTTGCGATACATGCTCAACCAGTCCCGGTGTCATCAACACATGGTCAATCATCGACATCTCATTCGACGTCGCAACACAATCATCATTCGGGTCCCACCAACTCGTATATCTCTGGGATTGTTGAACCAGAGAGGCCGCCGATACCAGCGAATACGACCCCGCCCAATCCCCCTTCACCCCTTTCAATATATCGAGTACCGCCGTAATTGGTTTGTCATTGTTGGCATCCGCAACTTCCGCGTCAAAATCGTTGAAATCGCCCAGCAAAATGAGTTCTGCCACCGGGTCCGACGACAACAATGAGTGTATTAGGTCTTGTAATATTGCCGCCTGTGCCTCTCTAGAAGCGCATCTCGATGTGTCGGTCGGAAATGCGAGCAAATGCGCGCCAACCATATAGATGGTTTTTCCATTGATATTGTATGTGGTGTAGTAATGTTTGGAAACGCCGGTGCTTCCGGTTGAACTGCTTGAGCATTTGGACCCGGGAATCGGATATTGGCGGGTTTCCGATGTGCGTTTCAGGTCGGCAGATGGCGCGAGCTTCGTAAGCATGCCCACGTTTTGACCCGTTGCCGAGTCGGTGCCAAAAAGGAGATAGGGCTGATAGACGCCACCTAATAGGGCATTCAGCTGTCCGAGCTCATAACAGCCTTCGACTTCACACAAATTGATGATGTCGGGATTATAATCGTCGATGACATTTGCTAAATAATTGAGATGGGTGGTCGCGTCAGAGAGTGTTTTCCATGTACACCCGGAACCGGGGCAATCATTGTAGGTTTTCAGGAAGAGCCATTCTACGTTGTATTGCATGATGCGGGTCTTGGATACGGAGTTAGTTTTTGTTGCGTTGATATAGGGGCATTGTGTGTCGTTTGTGTTTGCCGCTATAACAGCGATCATCGAGACGAGCCATACAATAAAATAATAAAGCATTATATTGTATTTTAAGATTCTATGGGTTAAGAGATAAATGATGGGACAAGGTTTGTATAAACCGACTGCGAGCAAGGTTTGTATAAACCGAGTGCCAAGGTTTGTATAAACCGAGTGCCACGGTTTGTATAAACCGACATAACCCGCTTATTTCCTCACAATATCCATCAACATTTGTTTCAAATTGTTTCCAAGGACATTCTTCTCTTGCTCGGTCATGGGTGCGGTTCTTAGATTACCACGAACTTCATTTGCCAAGATATTGCGCTGAATCTCAGTCAACCTAGATACCAAGTCATTTATAATGATATTACCAAAGTCAAGGTCAGCTGTTCCCGATATGTTGGGCGGTATCAGTGTATCACGCGGCAATACAAACTCGGGGACAAATGATTTTGTGATTGCGTATTTTTCCGCTAAAACATCCAAGGTCTCGCGCATCAATCCTGAGTGACGCAATAACAATTCCTGGTATTTTTGCGGCAAACGGGTCCAAACTGCTTTGTACACGGCATCATTCCATACAACCGTGGAACCAGTTTGCTCATATGGCAATGCCGGCTTGAACTCAGGCGACACTTGGACGTAATCGGATAATTCATCTTGTAATAACTCAGATTCATAAACTATCGATTTATTCGATTGAATCGTCTTATCTCCCGTATCCTTGCGTTTACTACCATACCTGAAATGAACCACTTCGGGCTCAACATAGCTTTGTAAATCATAGGACTTCTGTTTGAGTACTTGGTATCCATCGCGGTCCTCTATCATTTCCATAATGGGGTACTTAAGTCGACGCAATGTCTTTGTATCCATGTCGATTTCCGCCAAAATGCGCCCAATGTCTTTCATCAATCGTTTATTCTCACTATTTTGACGATATTCATTCAAGATTTGATGTATATCCGCTAGCCTCTCATAGATGCGTTCAGTAATGGTGCGAATCGTCTGATTGGTTTCCGGATTGTTCATTTGGTTTTCGAAGAAATGCTTGTACTCCGACAACTGTTTGGTGAGGGCCGGGTTGTTCAGGTTGCCCGACAGCTTAGTAAACTTATCAACCGATTCGTTTTCAGAAACATAATTGAACAACGTATCTAGCTTGAGTCGAATAATGTTGTCTTTGATTTTGGCAATGTATTGTTCAAAATAGTCGATGGTTTCTCTCGGTTCCATATCGTCGCCCAATTTAATTTCAATATGAAGCTCGCACGGGTTCGACTTCACGGCACATCGCGCCGTCAGCACTTTGTCCATACTTCGGTCAAAATGGGTTCCGCCGTTCCTATCGCAACTCACACATTTTGGCATATATTGTCGTGTCTTTTTAATGCGTTCTTGTTTTGGCATCTTTTCTGCGCCCTTTATTTTGCGAATGGCCTTTTTAATCGACTCTTCATAATCCGCTTTGAGCTGGTAATACTTGTCGAATGCCTCTTCGGGGTCGGGATAGGCGATAGTCTCGGATGCCTTGACTGTCTTTTTGGGTCCACCACCCCGGCGTATGCGTGCGCCGTCATCCGTAATAATATTACATTCGTTGTTTGCGCAATGAATTGTGATGGCCTTGGATCCGCGGCAACTCATTTTCTTACATGATTTGGCGCTTTCTAAATCAACGCTATTCAGGTCGGGGTTATAATCAAAGTTTGCCTCTATCAATTTGGGGGGTAAATTGCGGACTTGTCGCAACCGGTTTTTTGCGAGATTAATGTGACTCAGATTTAGCAGAGATTCCAGATTCTCATCCTCTATATTATTGGATTCGGCATCCAATATTACTAAATTGGGCAATTCATGTATCGGTAGTGAGTTGAGCTGATTTTCGCGAACTACGAGGCGTTTTAAACCGTCGGGGAGTCCATTCAAACTGGTAATCCCGCCCTTGGAGAACCAGAGCTCACTAATACCGCGACCCTTCAATTCAGACGTGTCGATGTCGCCGGATAAGGGTTTATTTATATAACAGCGCCCGCCGACAATGGCCTTTCCACCATCAGATACCATTTTATTGAACAAGTCTTGAGATGACATATATTTATTGGGGCGATGATTTATTTGCCGTCCGATGATTTATCCACCGTCTGATGATTTATCCACCGTCTGATGATTTATCCACCGTCTGATGATTTATCCACCGTCCGATGATTTATCCACCGTCTGATGATTTATCCACCGTCTGATGATTTATCCACCGTCCGATGATTTATCCACCGTCCGATGATTTATCCGTCGTCCAATGATTTATCCAGGCGTGAGGATACATAATAGTCCGTATCTACAAATGGCATCTTGGTCATTCCTGAATATTTTGAGCGCTGACGGTCATCTTGGTGCTGGTGGATTTTCGACATGATAATCGCCTGGTCTTTGATCATTTTTTCGTGAGCCTCTTGGGGAGTCGGTTTTGTTTTGTATCGATAATATAATACACCTCCAAATACGAGGACAAATAATACGACTATACCAAGGTTAAAGAAGAACGAGTATGTTTTCATTTTGTAAGTATGAGCCTGTTTTAGAGATTCGCTGATGGCATATTTCACATTGGATTCTACTAAACTGGGGACAGTTGAATCGGTCATATATTATTTTGAACATTTTGACATGGGAATTATACCGAGTTCTCTACGGCGCAAAGTTTACGGCGCAAAGTTTACGGCGCAAAGTTTACGGCGCAAAGATGTGATAAATACAATATATATTCATAATATAATGGGGTCTGTTGAGATATATTCTGTTTTCGTGGCACTCGTTTTGCTTATTATTTCCGGAATATTTGGTTCTTTTTGTTTTATTGGATTTGATGCGAAATCCCAATTTGAAAATATTGTCGATAAATGGAAACTGGCCAAGCAAGAAAAACGCGAAACCGACATCGAAACCACTTATTTCAGCGGGTTTTTATCCGCCATAGTTAATTTAGTATTAATATTTGGGTTAGTATTGGGGTCGGTTTCTTTGTTAAAAATAACAGCAATCAAAAAAGCTCCTAAAATAGAAGATTTTGTAGATATTGTCATCACATCTTTGATTTCGGTTTTTGTCGCAGTGGGACTCACCATGGCGGCGGTTCGAATGTTGCCAATTTTTGGTCGCGCATTTGAGAACACCGTGGGATATATGATGATCAGTCTATTTGGCGGACTAGAACCAATCGCGGATTCTATTTTCACAAACTCATCCGACAGTAAAATCAAATATGGAGTTTTGGCAACAAAAATGTTTGATACGGGGTTCTTTAATTTCTTGGATAAAATGAAAGACGCACAATCCTCTCCTATCCAGGGTATAACGTTGAAAAAGGATGTGCTTGACTTTAGTGGTGATTTGAAGTTGGACAATGAAGAGACAAACCCATTGTATCAATTATTCAAGCTGGTTGCTTTAAAACATAGCATATCAGAGGCGACAATTGTCAGTTTAGCGAGTATTGTTGCAATGTTTGCGGGTTTTGTTATGATTCAATATTCGGGAATCAGAAAAAAACTATAATTAGCAGAAATTAACATTGGTCACGGTGTCCCATTTGACACCGCTAGTGTCGGCCCATTTTTTCTTTTTACAGATAGCGGCGTCGCCGGAGCCCCATGCTGCGCCGGAATTAAAAGCGGGTTTACCATCAATATAACCAGGTACTTTATCAGCACTTATATTTGATGTACCTCTATTGAAGTTGCCATCACTTGGTCGCTCGCAATTTCCTTTGTCGTCAATCTTCCAAAAGTCGGGGCATGTGGTAGTTATACTGGGGAACTTGACTTGATCATTCTGGCGTGACAACATCCATCCCATAAATCCAAGTGCTACAATTAGAACAAAAATGGCCATGGACAGAACAATTAAATAAAAACTGTCTATTTCAAACATTATATATATTCGCTATAAAAATGTCTGACTGTATTCTAAATAGAGACGTAAATGATATCGGATGAAATGAAAACTGCGTATAATACAAAAATACTGGATTTAGCAAGATACAATGGTCGCGTGAACTTGGTGTCTCAGCCTGACCCTGCCATTCAATTTCAAATGGCCGAAAAGGTGGCTGTTAAAAACAAGGCAATTGAATATCGCGGGGCATTAACCGGCGAATGGGAGGACAATGTTTTGGCGCAGGTGTTTTTCTCCGCCGAGAATATGCAGATTATTCAAAATGCGATTCGCGCTGGGGTTTACGAAATGTCGAAGCAGCAATTTACCGTGATGCCGCAAAAACCCGACACGCTTAAAATCATTATGCGGAGTATTTATTTACAGTACGCACAGCATTACCCGACTGGCATAACCGCCCAGGTAGAACGACTAAATACCCTTGTGTTGAACTATGCCGTGCCCAATGTATACAACGAGTCAGTTGGCTATTTGAAATACTGCGAAGACATTAGTACGCTGGCAGTGCCGTTTGCTTTGCCGAAACAGGTGGACCGAGACTTTAGAGAGATTGAGTCGGGCCGCGAGCTTTTTATCAACAACCACTAAAGGGAACTCGTCGTTCCCTTTAAATCCCATACTTAGGAAGGGTTAAAGAGCGTAAGCTTCGCTGAATACCTTGGTTCCTTTTATTTTTTATCTACTTCACATTAGATAAAAAACAGGAGTCAAAGAGCGTAAGCTTTGCTGAATACTGTAGGTTCCTTTTAAAGGAGGGGTTAAAGGGGATAAGCTTCGCTGAATACCTTGGTTCCCCTTGTAGGTTCCTTTTAAAGGAGGGGTTAAAGGGGATAAGCGAAGCGGTTCCCCTTGTAGGTTCCTCTTGGAGGGGTTAAAGGGGAACCTTGGTTCCCCTTATTCATCATCATCTTCGGTCTTCAACAATCGGCACATCATTTCCGCCTCAATATTTTGTTCTTGGCGCTCAAACAATTTGAGGATAATCGCATCATCGCGAAATCGCGCCGTGTATTCTTGCTGGATGTTGTTTCTCCCAACACGACCCAGCGCCTGGATCGTCTTCTGCTGCGACATATTGGTCAAATCTTTGCCAATTATTTCATGGCAAAACTGGTAATTCGTGCCATAAATGTAATCCGACGACGCAACAATCATCAGCAACTGCTTGTTGTTCGCCAGCTTCTTCATCATCTCCGTATATGCCTCGTTCTCGTGGTTCTCGAATGTCCCAATTCCAAGAAGCATCAACACTTTGAGCCGGTCATCGATGAACAATTCCATCACTTGTTTTGCGGTCTCCTGGTCAATCACTGGGACAAACGCGGTCTCCACGATATTGGGCGACCACACCTGCTGATGATACATCGTATTGGGGACATATACGGAGTCGAGCACCACCGGTTTCATCGCGGACTTTAAATCCTCAATTTGATCATTTAGGCGTTTTACTTCGGGCATTCGGAACTCCGGGCAATCCAGCACGTTCTTCGCCATCTTTTTCTCCTTCTTGATTTCGTCGCCGAGGATGTCTTCCAACGATGCTTCCAACACCGCGACTTGTCCATTGATGCGCGAATTGTGCTGTATTTTGCTCAAAATCGTCTCGAACACTTTGGGTGGAATATTCGATTGCTGGATATAAAAGCTGCCGATGGTCTTGATGTTCTCGGTCAAATAGATGGTCGGACCATCCGTCAATGTGTGTGCGTCAGCGGTGGTAAATAGGATGCCGCCCGATGCTTGCGAAATCGCCTTTGCTTTTTCGACGAAAGTCGGCTCCGAGGAAACCGACGATGTACGCGCGAGCGCCTTACCCGCGAAAACGGTTCCGGAACCGAGACTTGTGCTCTTCTTGATGGGGGGCGGGCGGTCGAACTTGCGCCGAATGGTCGTGGTCATGTAGGTGTATATGGCCGACCAAGCATCGGGGTCCATGTTCTCGATGATTTCCAAATAATACAGTTTCAAATTGTTCATCTTGATATTCGCAATATTTCCGTCGAAATACGTCGAAATGCTGATGGATTCCGGAATACACCCCCTGTCTTCTAGATGACATATGAATCTGACGATTTCCCCCAAGTCGAAATAACGCAAGAGGGTCTTGTTCTCCTTACAATATCCGACACATTCGAGAATCGGGCGAAACTCCGCATACAAGGTGTGGGGACAGACGCAAAATCCGTTCTTATTCAACAGCGAAATCGATTTATTACAGTCATAGCTCTCGATAGTAGTAACCGTCGTCGTATCGAACTTCGCGCGGAAGTCGTTGATTACTGGAAATATCTGGCCGTGCTTCGGCAACGTGGCCGAGGACAACACCATATTGGGTATTTTGTTTTCCGACCAATTGCGGTGGGTGATTTCGTGAAGGGGATGGTCGGGATAATCCATGCCGATGGTGGGCTCGTCCCAATATGTGATGATGTTTTTGGGGTCATTGAACGACATCATGTAATACATCGCCGTCAAGTAGGACTGCGTGTCGCATATCATGATTTCCACTTTGCGGCCGTCGCTGTTGTCGACTTTGCCCACGCCCCCCGAGCGCGCATTGAGCTTGTAGGTCGACGCCGCCAAGAAGTGGAGTCGTATATCGCTGGCCGTGTCGCAGCCGAATGCGAATGCGACGCATTTGTTCACGGAAATCGCGGATTTTGCGAGTGCCATACCAACATGGCGCGCGGCGCACACGAAAATGATGCGGTAATCCGCGGACAGGCCGATTGGCGACAGGGTCTTGCCCGTTCCGGTGGGGGCAATATAGAGGACCAGATTCGTTTTGTATTTGTAGTGTTCGTAATTATGGGCGAATGTTTGGCCGAAGAGCGTGAATAGGCGTTTTTGGTGGTCGTACAAGGTGATGTCGCCGTATTTGTAGAGGTTGGGGTTGTTTTCAATGAAGTCGCAGGCGTTGTGAATGATGTTGGCGAGTCCCGTTTTGCTCGAAACGAACGCCACCGATTTGTCGATAAAGTCCATGATGAATGCGTTTTTGTGCGAAATGTTGATGTTGCGGAGCTGGACTAGAGTGTACAAATAATAGGCATAGTTGTTTTTGCCGGCGGCGAATTGGCGGAACATCTCTTTCACAAATCCGATGTATGTGTATTCAATCATTTTGTTGCGATTAAGCTCAATATTGCTGTTCATGTTTTCTAGGCGGATTTGGTCGGCGGATTTGATGCGTCGGATGTTGACTTCTTCAACACGGAACGCAGTGAGGTCGGCAGGTGCGTCGGGGATTTTGCGGATGATGGCCAGGATTTCGTCGATTTCGGATTTGAAGAATCGCGTATAGAGGTAGTTTTCGATGGTGGGTGTCTTTTCGAGCTTGGCGAATCCGAAGAGGGAATGGTGTTTGTTGAAGCGGATTTCGGGGTCGACATATCCGTCGCGGATTAGCTGGAGAATCTCGCGCTCGTCGTCGGTGACGGGGGCCTCGATGGATTCCCATTCGGATTTGGTGAGTTTCTTTTGTTTGATAGTGTCCATTTTAAAGCGATTCGTAATGTGTTTATATTTGTGCTTTTGTGTTTAAGTGATTCGCGGAAATCAATTTTCCAACTCCCGGAGGGAGTTGGAAACCACCTTGTCTCGGAAACTTGGGTTTCCTCAACAAGCAATTTTTCAATAGTACCCCCAAAGGGGGTACTATCGAAAAACAGCTTACGCCATTGGCGTTTGAACCGTGCCGGTTCAATCTTCAATGGTGTAACCAATTTTCCAACTCCCTCCGGGAGTTATAACAATACCATCGGGTTCAAAACCGACTGGGTCGCCAATATATTTATTCCAAACACGTATAGAGGCTTTCCCACTATCTACCATAATGTTTGATTTGGAACAACAACAACCTGTGAAAACACCACCTCACATGATTATGTATCGCGACTATTTTATCATGATTATGTGCGCATGTGTATCTATTTTGGTCGTTGTTTTTTGTTACGATATGTATCGCGCGTATTACTTGACACTCGGCAAATAACCTTGACACTCGGTAAATAACCTTGACACTCGGCAAATAACCTTGACACTCGGTAAATAACCTTGACACTCGGCAAATAACCTTGACACTCGGCAAATAACCCAATTTTTTATTTATTGAAGAAAGGATATAGGATTTACGCAGATTCTCGTACATATGGAACACACCCCCGCCAAATACAACCGCGTCGGAGCAGCCGACCAATTGCTCGGAAACGCCTTTTTCCAGAAATACAATGTGAAATTCTACGGCAGCGACTACGAAACCTACGACATCATCAACGATTATTTGGAGGACAACCAAAGTGACCATGCATTTTTCATCATCGATTTGGGCGAGATTACCAAGGCATACAACAAATGGACCACACTTCTACCGCGCGTGAAACCCCATTATGCCGTGAAATGCAATCCCAATCCAGTGATATTAGAGGCACTCGCGACTCTCGGATGTAACTTCGATTGTGCCTCGGAGAATGAAATCAAGACCATTATCGAGATTACCGCGGATCCTAGTCGAATCATTTTTGCCAATCCTTGTAAGATGTCGTCGCAAATCCGGTATGCGCGGGCCAACGACGTGGACCTCATGACCTTTGATTGTGAAGAGGAGTTGTACAAGATTAAGCTATACCATCCCTATGCGAAGTTGATTTTGCGGTTGGCGGTCGATGATAGCAAGAGTCTGTGTAAATTCAACAAGAAGTTCGGGTGCCGGATTGAGCAGGTGGATGAATTGCTCCGTATTGCCAAGACGCTGAAACTCGATATTATGGGGTTCAGTTTCCATGTCGGGAGTGGGTGTTCATCGGCGGAGAACTTCTACGAGGCCATTCGCGATTGCCGGAGCGCGACCGAGATTGCGTCGAGCATTGGGTTCCACATTAATACGATTGATATTGGTGGTGGATTTCCGGGTGTGAACCGCACCATACGATTTAAGGACATTGCCAAGCGCGTGAATGATGGAATCGACGAATTCTTTGGGGATATGCCGAATGTTGAGTTCATCTCGGAACCGGGGCGATATTTTGCCCAGAGGTCGCACATATTGGTGTTGAATGTCATTGGCAAGAAGATATTGTATGAATCGGCCACGACTTTGACGACAGACATCTTGGATAAGTCGACCACAGCCTTAGATAAGTCGGCTTTGGCCACAGCCACAGCCTTAGATAAACGCATCATCTATTATTTGAACGACGGCATCTACGGTTCATTCAATTGTATTTACTTCGACCACAGTGTTCCCACTATTTTGCCATTCAACGAGAGGGATGGCTGGAAATACAAGAGCACGATTTTCGGACCCACATGCGACAGCATCGACCTGATTTGTGAAAATGCCATGTTGCCCGAACTGGCGATTGGTGAATGGGTTTATGTCGAGGACTTTGGGGCATACACCGCCGCGTCCAGTTCCGCGTTCAATGGATTCAAGACCAATTTATTCAAGTATATTTTCACTTCTTAGAGTGGACAACATATGACAACATGTTGTCATAGGGTCGGTTTATGTGACCAATGATAAAAAATGACCTTTCATCCCATGATGCGCCAAGAACGCCACAAGTCCGATAATCACGTCGGCCGCGAGATAATACCACGCGTCCCGATTTCTTGTTATCGCATTGTACGCAAATAAAGAATACATTAGTGCGTGAACCGGGCGTAACCAATTCCACCAGATTTTTTCACCGCCCACTTCGATTCCGGTTTTTCTGGCACCAGTTATGAATATATAGAGGAACCCGATGACAGGGAGTATGGCTATATAGCCTAAAACCGGTAAGTAATCCAAGCTTATCATTTTTGCGACTAGTGCGAATAATGACCTCGTACCAATACAACCAAATAAAAAAAGCAAAAATCGTTTATGTAATGGGTCCATCGTTTATTATATATTTTACAATATATAATAATGGAAACGCGGCGAAAATGGAGCGACAAATACAAGAAAAGCATCAACTGTCGAGCACCCAAAGGGTTTTCACAACGGCAACATTGTACACCGTTTTAATTCTCCAACGGCGCGGTATCGGTGACGATTTGAAACAAGACACACAACAGGTGTGCCGTTTTAAATGTTTACCGGTATAAATATGGCAGAACTCATAAAAAGAAATCTGTCAAAAAGACACGCACTCGCCCAATTACTCGCTGAAGTCCATGCTCAGCAAGCAGTTTCCGACGGGTGTCTTATCTTCGTCGTCGTCGTCTTCTACCGTGGTTGTTGCCTTTGTATTCGACTTCACTTTCGGCTCATATACCAGCTCCCATCCGGTAGGCATCGGTTGTCCCAAGGTGGATGGAGGCACATATGCCGACGATGGCACTTTGTATATTCGGTAATTCTCCTTCCTATAAAACGTCTTCCGCTTCGCCCATTGTTTCTGGAAGGGGTCGTGGCTATCGACAATATCGACCACCACCGGCATCTCGTGATCAGAACGCAGGATTCGCCCCACCGACTGCTCAATGTCGGTCTTCGGTGTCACCATGATTAGCGTACACAATGTCTTGATATCGAGCGCCTCCGCCGCCATCGCATAGGTCGCAATCACCACTTGTTTGCCCTCCGTTTCTTTGAGCGCGGACTCTTTCATCCCGCCTATGTAATAACCCACTGTGGCGATGCTGCGCGCCTCAATGGCATCGTGGATATATTTCAGCACGTTCTTGTTGTGTGCGATCACCATGATTTGTTGCTCGCCGTTTTCCGCAAACATGTCTTGGATGACGCGGATGATGAACTCTGTGCGGGGCGTGTATTCGCACAGCTTGGATATCATCGTGCTATATGCGGGGTTGCCGCGAAAATCGTATTCCACACGGGAAAACGCGAGGTCGGCATTGCCGCCCTGGTAATGGAGTGCGCGCACCTGGACATGGCGCTGTTTCTTCTCGGCAATCTTGTAGACAATATCGCCGAGGAACATCTTGAACACAAAGGTGGTGCCGTCTTTGCGGTCCATCGTAGCCGAGAGACCGAGTGTATATTGGGGGACAATTTTGAACAATGCGCATGAGAAGACTTCCGAGCCGATGTGATGGACTTCGTCGATCAGAATCAGTCCAAATGAGGCGAACACGGCGTCGTCATAGTCTTTCATCGACAGACTTTGGAGCATGCCGATGACCACGTCTTTGCCGTCGACATCGATGATTTGGCCCTGGATGCGACCGATGCGCGCTGTAGGCAAATATTGCTGGATGCGCTCGACCCATTGATTGAGCAAGAACTCCTTGTGGACAATGATGAGCGTCTTTTTTTTCATCGTGGATACGATATTTAGCGAAACCGTGGTTTTGCCGTATCCGCAGGGGAGGTTTACAAGACCACCGCTACATGCGACTGGGTCGGCGACGGCTTTCACATAGGCGTCGACCACCTCCTGCTGATAGTCCCGGAGCGTGCCGACGAAAGGGACGTCGATGTCGTCGCCGAGCGGGATTTTGAAGGCTTTGGGAGGTCCGAAATGGGTGATACCAAAACACCGGGGCACATAGAGCTTTTGAGTGGATTCGCGATAGGCGGGGAACGAGGTTGTTGCGCCGAGTGTGATGCCGGGAGTGACAGGTTTTACGGTGAGGGCGTCTTTCACAAATTGGATTTGGGCTTCATTGAGGTCGGATTTGTAAATCGTGTAGCCCTTGGGGCCAATATATGTATTTGCGGTTTTAGGCAAATCGACTGAAGCGGATGTCTTTGGTTTTGCCCATCGGGCATTTGGCGTCGGCGGTTTATTAGATGTAACAACTTTGTTCTTGGGTGCAACTATGTTGTTTTGACCAAGCTTGTTGTTGGGTAAAAATCGGTTGTTTGGCGCACCTCTATTCGGTGCAACTTTGTTGAATGGCATTTTGTTATTGTTCGGTGCAACGTGGTTGTTCATTGGATAGACTTGGGCATTGTTTCTAATATGTTTCGAATATTGCTTATCGATTGAGAAAAAACCTGCTATATAATATACATAACAACTATGGATTTATTATCTTATTTTCGCTCTTTGTCAAAATTGGAAATGGTTATTTTAGCCCTATTTGCCGTTTATATTGCCGTAGATATCGAAATGCCCGAGTCGATTGCCTCATACATTGATAGCCCCCTTGGAATGGTCGGTGTATTGCTGGTTGCCCTCTTTTTATTTGTTTATTACAATCCCATTTTGGGCGTTGTCGGTCTCTTTGTTGCTTATGAAATTGTTCGTCGCAGTGCTCGCATGAACAACCGCGTACCAATGATGACATATGTACCGACCCAGGCCAAGAAGGATGCTGAGATGGCGGAAATGAACCCGTCTATCCCTACCACATTAGAGGAGGAGATGGTCGCTCAAATGGCGCCGATTGGCAAGAGTAGCTTGATTACCTATGTGTCGAGCGAGTATAAGCCGGTTGCGGAGAATGTTCACAATGCGTCGTTGATGATGTAAGGATTTTCTAAGGATTTCTTTAGAAATCCGACAGTGCACAACGGTGTTGTGTAAGGATTTCTTTAGAAATCCGACTGGGGAATGTGTAAGGATTTTATCCTTACCTCATATTTCATAATTTTTGAAAGATTATGAAATCATTTATTTACAAAGTAGGAACCGCAGCTACATCACCAACTTTGGTGGGTTCCGGAATTAGAACTTTTGCTTTTAACCAAAGCATAACAACCGGTAAAACCAAAAATAATATGGCCGAAGTCAATTCCCCCGTAACTATATTAGTTTTGTTGCCTCCTTTTCCCATTCGAATACCATATGCCATGAAACATGAGAATGAAATAATTAAAAATGCCCCTATGAAGAACCCATATGCTTTTTGGAGCATGGTATCCCACCCGCCCAACAATGGTGCGTTAACAGTAAATTCTAATCCGGAATATTTACGAAGAGCAATGCTAATTCCAACCAATAACAAAATGACCATTAACCCGATACCGATATTAAGACCAATACTGCCGGCGACCTTTGCGGAATATTCTTGGGACGCAGTCTTGCTGACTTCGCCGGTGTCACATACGATGTCGTCTGTCGCAAATGAACCCGGTGTTAATTTTATGGTTTGTGTTGACGATGTTAGTGCTGACAGCGGTGTAAAAGTGCCAAAACTATCTGTGTTCTTTATACGTATTGTACCCGCCACTTCGAACACATGTATTCCACTCGAAAAATTGGATTCTGTACCGGAATATTTGTAAACAACCGCATTTGTTAGCTTAAATCTGGAGTCAGTCTTCCTTTCCAATTCATCCGATATCAAACTATTCAAATTGATTGTGTCGTTTTTAACAAGTGGGTTTGCGTCTTTAGCTTTTTCTAAATTGAATACGACATATACAGTGGAATCCTTGGTTGGTCCAATGTGTTTTATGTATAATTTATTATTTGAAACGGCAAGTTCAGTTGGCTTGAAACTAAAATACATGTTTTGTATTGGGTTTGAATATGTAAAAAATCCAGGGTTATTGTTTGATGCGGTATAAGGCATTTCTGGGTACGAAAATTGGACAGATAACGACATACTGAGTTATATATATATTGAGTCGCTTTTCCTAAATATATTGGGCGTAGGTGGGGTTGTGTTGCGGCATAAACCCACCTGCGGGACCCGAAGGCCCGCTTAAGTGTCGCGGCTTGAAGGCCCGCTTAAGTGTCGCGGCTTGAAGGCCCGCTTAAGTGTCGCGGCTTGAAGGCCCGCTTAAGTGTCGCGGCTTGAAGGCCCGCTTAAGTGTCGCGGCTTGAAGGCCCGCTTACACACATATTGCCCGGGTCATTTTCATCTATACACATATTGTCCGGTGTACCCGACGCATTTGGGTTGTTCTTTCGAAACTCTTCTTCTTTTTTTTCTTCTTCTACCTGTTTTGCTTCTACCAATTTGTCTTCTGCTTTTATACTATCCATTTTTGACTTCATCTCATTAATACGCGCAATTATGTGTGGTGGTACGCTAAAGTACTTATTGGTATCATCCGGTTCGGTAGTCATAATTATTACATTATGCTCGGAATATAATTGAACCTACTGTTCTCATAGATGGTGGCCTTAAATGTATCTGCATATCCCTCTACATAGACCGTGTCGCCATTGAATACTTCGTCGCATCCATATTCGCCCGTACAACTGCGTCCGTCTTTACTAATTGGAAGATTTGTGTTCATATTTCCCGTATTGGAAACGGTGTAATATTGCATCTTGTTGCGTCCGGAGTCGAGTCGGCGGCCCATAAGCGGCAAAATCAGAGTTTCCGCATTGACACCCGGGCGGGTTAATATCCCAATCTGGCTATAGCTCTGGTTTGTTCCGCGTGTCTCGATGTTGATGTTGGGTCTTATGTCAGGTCCCTGTCGGATCTCCGGTCGTATCTCAGGTCCCGATCCGTACCGGATCTCAGGAAAAGTCTGTACTAAATCCGGATCATACATATGATTTTCAGGCGGCGTCATTATATCGTTCCGACTTTTGCCTAAACTATTGCCCAACACAACAATTGTTGACTTCTGACCCGTAGTATTGTAAAAGATGTAAATCAGGATAACCGCAATCACAAACAGCAAAAATAGTGTCATATTTTCAATACATATCACACCTGGTAAGCACTTCTTGCCCATTATACTAATGATTGATATTTGGTGCCTTGTCATTCCTTATCGTCTCTTCTTCTTTGGCGCACCTTTACACAAATAACATTTGTTCATAACGTCCTTGGGATATCTCATAATACGAAACCCGGCTGTGTCATAAATCATGTTATCGGCTGACTTTAATGCATCCCACGTTGTTTTACCCGCATCTTTGAGAGGCGGAATGGCAAACGCCAACATCGAATAAAACATGTAGAACACTCCGTAAATAATATCAATGAAATACCAAAAGAAACAGCTGGGCAGATTCTTGATTTTGTCAAATGCGCACGTAATATAACTAATAATGTTTTGAATACCTTCGAATATATCATCAAACCCTTTTTGTACTTCTTTGGCAGCCTTCTCCGCACCTTTCTTCACGACGTTGAAACCCTTGGTCGTTTCTTTTTTTACTTCCTTGGTGGCTTTTTCTGTGCCTTTTTTCACTACATCGAAACCCTTGGTGGTCTCTTTCTTGGCTTTTTTGAACTCTTTCTCAGTCGATTTTTTTACATCTTTGATTGGTTTTTCAAATGCCTTGCGCATTTCTTTTCCAATATCGAGACCCTCTCTTAGAGGGGGGGCATTTATCAATGTCAAGGGGTCATACATCAATGACAAAATCATAATCATAAATAGACCGATTCCAATCATATAGGGCGCATCCATTGTATGGAGTTCTTATTATATTATAGCTCGAATAATATAATATGTGTGTAATACAATCGATATATGTTTGGCATATCTATTTTTTGCTATACGCGGATGAATAGTCGCAGAAACCTTCCGACTTGGTCAATGGCTCAGTTGCCTTCTTGGCTTCCCTCAAATAAGGCTCAAGCAACGCCATGTTCTCTTGGACTTTCTTGGTTTGTTCAATTAGAGTCGCGGTTTGTTTTGCGGCTTCGTCAGGATGAATGGATTTGATGGTTTTGAGCGAGTCGTCGATTTTCTTCAACTCGGCCTTTTTCTTGTCGTCTTCTTCTTCTTCGTCGTCTTCTTCTTCTTCTTCGCCTGACATGCCTTCATCAACCTTTTCCTCTTCCTCTTCTTCGCTTGCTTCGTTTTCCATGCCCTCTAGAGAGGCACTTCCAAAACGCGCAATATGTGTAACCGCAATTGCCAATACTAATACAACAAGCATATTCTTGCTAAAATAGGTTGTCAAAAACCCAACGATAATGAAAATCGCAATTGAGGTTGTATCGCCCATTGAAAAAAAGTTAAACAAATCGACAATACTGATTAAAAGCACGGCATAGAGAATCCATTTGTTATTTATCATTCCAACGGAAGAGCCGGATGGTATCATATTTTTGGTCAATGTGGTGACCTTTGTGGCAGTCTTTCGTATAGTAGAGGATAGCGACATTATACTATTTGGTAATATATTATGGCTAAGAAGTTGCTTCGACCTAAGAAGTTGCTTCGACCTAAGAAGTTGCTTCGACCTAAGAAGTTGCTTCGACCTAAGAAATACTTCTTAGAACCATATAACAATATAAATAAATAATCATCTAAATATAAAAGACCCCCACCAACATCGATGCCCAACCACAGCGTCAAAAAAAAGAAATCAGCCCCTTCTAACATAACTATCGATGAAAAACACTCTCAACTCTTAGATAACTTCCATTCAGTCGAAACCACGCAAATACCTCAACTCGAGGCCGAACGCATCGAACTCCGGGCGCGCTTAACCGAATTGTCCGAAGACGACATCGACACCCGCATGGAGATTCTCGACCGCGTGCGCGATATCGGCGAACAGCTCAAGCGGATGCGGACACTCAAAAACAAATACTTGCTCGAAAATGTTCCCTACATATTCAACTATTTCGAGGAAAAGAAGAAGATATCAACGGGCGAGAGTAGCGGAAAAAACGTGTTAAACTCGTTTTTCAAAGTGAAGCAGACCCCGGAAGAGGCGGCGACGGCACTCAGCCAGGCGTCGCGTCAAAAATACCACAACTACTGGAAAAACGTCAATCGCGAATATTGTAATACGAGCGATTATAATGTGAATACGGATGTGTGCCAGAGCTGCCGAACGGGCGAACTCATCCCCCAAGATGAAGAGGGGATTCTCATATGTAATAATACGAAATGCGGGGTCTACGTCCAGTATATTGTGGACAATGAGAAGCCGATATACAAGGAACCGCCGAACGAGGTCACTTATAATGCGTATGTGCGCTTGAACCATTTCAAGGAAATCTTGTCCCAGTTTCAGGCGAAAGAGACGACGCAAATCCCGCCGCATGTGATCGAGGCGATTCGTGGGCGTATCAAGAAGGAGCGCATCCAGGACTTGACGACGGAAATCAACTACGAGAAGATGCGCGAAATACTGAAGAAGCTGGGATTCAATCGGTATTTTGAACACATCCAGTATATTAACTCGATATTGGGTATCAAGCCACCGGTAATGAGTGACGAGCTCCAGGACACGCTGTGTATCCTGTTTATCGAGATTCAGGAGCCGTGGGCGGTTCATTGCCCGGCGCACAGGACTAATTTCTTCAATTGTACCTATACGTTGTTCCAGTTGTGCGTGTTGCTGGACCAGACGCAGTATTTGCCGTATATTCCGATGATGAAAGACCGTGAGAAACAGTTGGAGCAGGATATGGTGTGGAAGAAGGTGTGCGAGTCACTCGACTGGGAGTTTGTGCCGACAGTGTAATAAGGGGGACTTCGTCCCCCTTAGACCCCCTCTTTTAATGGGATATAACCGAATTTGAATATGCCCATTTGACCCTCTCCTTAATGGAATATTCCATTTTACCCAATCTTTTAAGGGAATATTCTCTTAAGGAGGGGTCAAAGGGGGGCGAAGCCCCCCTTAAGGAGGGGTCAAAGGGCATAAGCGAAGCTGAGAGCATCGCCCCCTTAAGGAGGGGTCAAAGGGCGGAAGCTTCGCTGAATACCTTGGTTCCCCTTATTATTGTATATTTTTTTATTTTTCCACGCCTCATGATAATAAGGTGTTTTGTTATTCGTATTTTGTTCACTTCTATATTCATTGTAATGCTTCAATATAACACGCCTTCTATTTAGTATACAATTTCCACCCAAACTATTGAATAAATCAAACTCTTGTATTTTGTTAAAATTATTTTTAAAATATAAATCCCCTAATAATCCAGGGCCGGTAACATATAGTGGGTTATGACCATAATAATTTGTTTTTGTATGATCTACTATTTTATTTATACATTCTAATAAAATTGGATTTTTTGGCTTACATACCATAAACGCATTGTATATTCCCATGTTTTTATTTTTCCAAAAATTGGTATCTATGTTTGAAAAAATGTCCGAATAGTAGTTAAGATTGTTTATTATATTTAGTTCCTCTGCCACATTCATCATTTTTGCAAAAGGTCTATCAAGCACAAAATATTCTTTATCTGTAAGTTTTATTAATTTAAAACCTTTCGTACATTGAAACTTGATATCCAAGTAAATACCACCTTCTTTATATAATATACAATAGCGCCACAGGTCTGCCTTATACGCACCCGGTACCAATTTATCAAATGCGTCTAGGACATCTTTACTATAATTCTGTTTTATGTATTTTCGACACATACTGTCATCATATAAATGGTGTTCAAACTCAGGATTGTCTTTTTTTAATTTTTCAACGCATTCTCTCATTTTTGGCGGAAGTTTCTTAGTATGCCACGTTTGATAAATATGAAGAGGTATTACAGAGTTGGATATGTGATTTTCCATTCCTTCCATATGTTTATTGGTCCATTTCCACAAAACCAGACCAATAATAAAAAAAACAACGCATATCATCTGCCATTGTTCGAGTTTCATTTCCTCTATACAATACCCTAGCACAAATACTCGGCACTCTGGCACAAATACTCGGCACTCTGGCACAAATACTCGGCCAGGGCATAGTATCCGTTTTCAAGAGCGACGCGGTGTTTGTCTTCGACAGACCCATCGTCCACCAATATACTCGTTTCAAAGAGAGGCCGGAAGTTGGGGAATCTTAGCGCAATGTCTTGCGTGTTTTCTTCCATCAACATTTTTACGACGCGTTTTTTACTAAATATTGCGTCAAAATAGGCGGTCGGCGTGTCGTCAAACATCCAGTATCGCATCGTTTCGAAAAGTGAGCACAAGTCGCTATAATTACGGACACGAAAATCAAAATTACATACGTATTCGATTACCCAGAGCGTATTGCTGGGTCTAGACCGACAGCGACGTGATGTCCTGAATATGTGCGGCAAATCCGCGATTTCTATCTTTACGGGACTGTTCATGAGCGATGACATTTTTATGATGATTTGTTTTGTGGGTATATTATTACTTTTGGTATTGTATCAAATACAATATCAATTTTTTGTGTTGTGGTTGCCTTTGACAAATTGTAGTATGCGTATCATTTTAGTATGCGTGTCATTTTAGTTGGGGGGTCATTTTAGTTGGGGGGTCATTTTAGTTGGGGGGTCATTTTAGTATGGGATCATAAGGGAACGACGAGTTCCCTTAAACGACGAGTTCCCTTAAACGACGAGTTCCCTTAGTTTACTGGCTCAGCACCGTCTTCAGCGATCACCTCGCTCTTGCCTCCACTAAATGGCTTCACATCCGCCACCTCGCGCTCATCAAAATTGACGGTCTTGTTGACACCCACCAACTCGCCGCTCTCATTCAAGGTCTGGGTAAGCTTGTTGCCAGATTCGCGCGCCTTCTTGACGTTCTCCTCGATGGCCTTGCGTTTCGCATCACGTACGCGCTGGTCAAACTCCTGCTTCGCCTTCTCCTCGTTCTTCATCTTCTCGTGGTGGAGCTGATTCAACTCGTCCTCCATGAACTCTACGCGACCGGTCTTGTAGGCATCAGGGTCCCAAGGCATCCACACGCCGACTGGCCCTACAAAGATGTCGTGATTGGGGTCGGTCTCGCGCAGCTTCTTGGCGCGCAACTCAGCCTCCGCCTGGCTACTATAAGACCCACGCACCTTGATTCCGCGGACCGATGTGTGGAACTCGTGTTTAGCATTAAACTCCTCGGTGATTCGGTCCTCATTCTTGTCCATAAAATTGTTGAAATCGTCGGTGATGGAATAAGACTTGAGCTTCTTCTTCTCCTCTTCCACATATTCCTTCATATCCACCATGATATCATCCATTTTAATCTTGTATTTGAAAGACACAAAGTTTAGGAAATCGCCAAACTTCTCGATGGACTTGCTGAACTCCCATTGCTGGACGTATTTTTCAAAGATATATTGTTCGCGCTGTTTCAAAATCTTCTCGGGGGAAATGAACGAAATACATACGAACTTTTGGGATGGGATGGTAGCATCCTCTTCGCATAAGTCGACGTATTTAGGGTTTTCTTTCCCGGTGTCTAGTGTTTTTTTCTGGAAGCCGGACATTTAGTATATTTAGATTAACAAGAACTCGTTTAAGTATTTTTGCGGATTAATCATATTTGTTTATTTTTTTGTTTTATTACTATATATAAAATGAACTTCAACGAGCTTGTCAAGCGTGCTATCAAATACATTATTGAAGGTATCATTGTAGCTCTTGCTGCCTATGTTATCCCCAAGCAGTCCCTCAATGTTGAGGAGGTTGTCGTGATTGCCCTCACTGCTGCTGCCACTCTTGCCGTTTTGGACACATTTATCCCCTCGATGGGAGCGTCTTCAAGACAAGGTGCTGGTCTTGCCATTGGCACAGGATTGGCGGGCGGACTCAGAATTGCCTAAGCGTGAAACGCGACCAAAGGAAAGCACGTAGTGCTACCTCTCCCGGCACATAGTGCTACCTCTCCCCGGCACATAGTGCGACCTAAGCGACCGACGTAATCCAACATTTTATACTATTTGACAAACAGTATAAAATCTTTCCGCTTATATTTGTACCGAATAATGAATATATTATTAAAACACACCGACTTTAATAAAAGCGCCATACAATTTCTCGAAACAAAACCAAATATGTTGTTTGACGGATTATTCACAAAACTCAATTACTGTGACGACTTTATGGTAATGTATGGTATTTATTTAGACGTCCCCGTCGAAACTAGTGTCCGACACATTATCGCAAGTGACGTACTTCATCAGTTCGAATTAATTGAACGTGATTTAATAAATGAATACATTGAACACCGAGCATTATCCAACAAAATAATTACAAACAAGTTCTCCGACTTTGTCCGTTCCAAATATGATATTCGCGAGTCTTGCTCCGGGGAAAGTTTAGCAGTTTTGAAAATCTCGGGAATATGGGAAAATACGAATGGCGAAATCGGATTATCATTCAAGCTTTTACAGAGGTAAAGCAAACTGTGTTCTATATGAAGAATATAGGATGAGTTTGCAAACAATAGGACTTCTTTCCATATCTGAAATATTCGGCGACTTTGCTCTCAAAAAATACGCAACTGATGGTGGTCTTGACTTACTCGGATATGGTATTTTGGGATATGCTGGTGTGATTTTTTTCTTGATACAATCTTTGCGTGTGGGGTCAGTATTGATGGTGAACGCCGCATGGGATGGAATCTCGGCCCTGATTGAGTCGATTGCCGCGTATGTTATTTTGGGGGAGCGACTGGATGACCCCAATCAATATATTGGGATTGCGCTCATTGTGGCTGGACTGTTTTTCTTGAAAATACCCATACGTTAGCGTGTAAGGCGCACTAACGTGTAAGGCGCACTAACGTGTAAGGCGCACTAACGTGTAAGGCGATGGGTTTTTATATGCCTTCTGTGATACCACTTGCGTCGCGTTTTTCTGAGATATCCACCTTTGAGCGATCCACCTTTGAGCGATCCACCTTTGAGCGATCCACCCTTGAAACTTTTTGCTTTTTCTTTATTTTCTTCAAAAAAGGTTTGATCAATCAATTGAATAATCAATTCTTTTATTTTTTCATAATCTATTAAATCATATCTAGCCTGTTCTTTTTTATCAGGAGTCAGCTCTTTGTTTTGTTCTTCATCATATTTGGCTTTTTGTTGTAGTAAGTATTTTTGTATACTCAGATTTTACACTTACATCTTTGTTATACTTTGAAATTACTTTTGCCAATTCCTTTACTTCTGGAATATCTTTGTTTATTTTTTCCATAATTTTTTTTCGTATATCGCTAGATATACCAGGCACCTTGTCCAATTCGATTTCTAATAAATCATTTTTTGACCCTTGAGCTTGTGGTTCGGGATTTTGCGGGACTACCGCTTGTGCCTCTCTTGTCTCTTTATCTTCTTTGGCCTCTTTGGCGACCTTGGCCTCTTTGGCTTCCTGTGCCTCTTTCTGTTTGATGTCTTTCTCGGTTTTTTTAATTATTTCTGACAAATCAATGTATTCGCGCATTTCCAGAATATCGTCACTTTCTTTTTCGCGTTTAATATTCTTTTCCAATAATCGACCAAGCCGATTGTTCTCGAACAAACAACTAATCGCGGTTTTGTTGTTGTCATCGACGCGTCCTCCAACAAACTCCATCGCCAAATAGATTTCATAATGCGGTGCTTTCTTTTTATCGGCACTCAAATTAATTCTGTCAATTCCAATGTATGTATCTTGGGTTTTGTTATTTGCTACATTATAAAAACCATCTTCACCATAAATATTGTATAATCCAGGTATGTCATAATCAATAATATCAAACAATTTATTAATATTTGGATTGGTAGATTGACGATTTGGTATATTTAACGATTCAAATGATTGAACGTAGGGCTTGTGGAAATCGTATTTTTGAAGCGTAACTTGGTCAATTCCAATTTCTCTTACAAACTGATTATAACCGTCTTTACTGAATACGCAACATAGCAACATTATTAGGTCTATTTTTTGTTTTAATACTTTGTCTTTTATAATAAACGGTTTTGGTTCGTCATCATCAATTCTATTAATAGTATAGTAAAAATAATAAAATAATAAAAGTAATGCGTGTAATTCCTTATATCCAATATTATTGTCTAATGCTTTCAATAATGTATCGCACGCATCTTGAAAATGCTTAGCGTCAAAACCATCAGCAGTATTTGCTGGAGTTTCAGCACCTGTAAAATTATTGTAAAAATAGTTTACAAACTTATTTGCCCCGATTGTTCTTTTGTCAGTGCCGTTACCTTTATACCACGCAATATATTTTGTATCTAATGCTACAAAGCTATCATTTTTTAGCATCAAATTGATCACTTGTTTCAATAAATCCGACAACGGTTTTTTTAATTTTGCAAAATATTGCTTGATGCCTTTATTCACCTTTTGGTACGCCGGGTGAAACTTGATGGTATCTAACCATTGACACCCAATGACAGTGGCCTCTTTTCCATCTATTTTCATATGAGTGAAATTGGCGTATTTATCCGCATTGAACAAGCTGTTGATATAACTGGTGAATGTGATTATGTTTTTTTGACCGGTGCTGAATGAAAACGGCGGATTGCTTACCGGAAATGTGGCGGGAAAACAATATCTTATCACAATTAGCATATTTTCTTTCATAAAACAATCATGCGTCAATTTACATTTTTTGTTGTTTTCACTGTCCTCCCACATATCTGTGGTATGACTTTTCATGTCATTTGGCGTGTTTTTTGGTTTCTTGATGGACGATTCTTTGATGTATTTCAAGAACAATGCCTGGTCAAAAAATACCTGGACACATTCAGAGTGCGTTTTTGTCATTAGGACTTCTTCGCTATATCTCACATTGGTACAAATCCACATTTTTCCATTGTCACTTTTTATCGGCTGGTCAAATACAAACGTTTTAGAATCTAATTCGATTGGTTTGTTACGGTCAATATTGTTATATAACACAATATTTATTGTATCCAAATCATAACCGTCGATCGTCGTCATCCTATTTATATTATAGTAATATTTTGTTGTACAGAATATTACTCGTGGTGACAGACATTTCTTCACTGACGCACATGAAAGGCCGTCGATGATTTGTTTGCGACCGATGTTGGTTTGTCGGTATCTTTCTCCTTTTGTTCGACATATTTATCAACCGTCGTCTTCGCCTTTACATAATCTTCGTGCGTGATATCTGCGTCAATATTCTCATAAAACTCCTTGAAATCCTGGGGCAATATACAGAATCGACTCTCATCATTCAAGAGGAAATCAAATAAGATGATGAAAATGATGGTGAGACTAAGCGCAATATAAATATCACGGGTTCCCATCCACGCAATGGCAAATACCAAGATTTGTTTGCTAAATGTATATTTCAAATACATCTCCGCGGTTTTTCCCAGTTTCAGGGTTGCGAATTTGGATGCAATATTGAGCGTGATTATCATAAGACCAGCAAATATTTTGCTGTCATTTATATTCATCAGCCTCTCGTGAATGAGTCCGGACCAACCGTCGGGTGTCGGTTTCTTTGATTTGGACATATATGGTATGTGGTTATATTATTTGTTTGGTACGGGTGACTTTGCTGGTTCCGGTTCTTTCCAATTACAACGTTTAGGGTAGAATATGTCTTTTACCTGGTCGAACAAATTGTTGGACGAACGCGGGCACATCTCGGTCTCCGTATCGATTTTTGCCTCAACGATGCTGTAATCGCATGTGGTGTCGCACGGGTTACACCGCGACTTGGTGTTGAATTGGATTTCGGGGTACACATGGTCGGCCATTTCGGACTTTACTGGGAAGTCCTTGTACATGAGGACACCATCACGACATTTTGTTTGAATAAATGTGTCGCGGGCGCTCGTGAATGCGTCGATGGTGTCGGGTTTCAGGTTGCCTACAGGCTTTGCATCACCTACAGGCTTTGCATCACCTACAGGCTTTGCATCACCTACAGGCTTTGCATCACCTACAGGCTCCGTCTTATTGCCTACCACATTTGGACCAAAGCCCTCCCTCTCATTCATCTGGTAAAAAGCAATGATAACAACACAACACAAGGTCCCATAAACATAGTCAATCGAGGTATAATAGAGGATGAGCATTACTGCAATCACTTTCCCTAAAATGGTTTGACTCGTCTCTATAAACCACGGCTTATATGACGCATAGACTAATACCAACATTATAGGTATAAACTGCATCACGACCGAGTCATCTTCAAAATATTTTTCAAGACCTGAAAATATCATTTTTAGATCCGACAGTTTCGGTTTGTTCATTATATATATAACTATTGAAAATATAGATAGTTATGTCATTACTAAATACCGCATCACCATGGAAAGGATGTAGTACTCAAAAACGGACCCCTTCTATTGGCAAACGCCGCACGCAGCGGCTTCCACAACCACAAGAAGATTCGGATGCGTCGGAACTGGCCGATTTAGAAGAACAAGATGATATTTCGGATCAATTGAAAAAGAC
>Ga0247722_10000305_pt1 | contig 31549 bp, 58 predicted proteins | sample MSEWelMarce3H_FC_FD_189094 | JGI IMG/M metagenome (GOLD analysis project Ga0247722, IMG submission 189094) | Subsurface sediment microbial communities from gas well in West Virginia, United States - MSEEL Well Study Marcellus 3H_FC | ecosystem: Environmental > Terrestrial > Deep subsurface >... | reverse complement strand
CCGAGATCATGGAAGCTATCTTTGGTCAGGGTGAGTTCTTTGACATTCAAGACGATATTCGTGATGTCAATGGTAGCCCCCTAGATGTTGCTGCTATCAAAGCACAACTCATGGAAGACTTCAAAGTAGACAAGATTCGAAAGTCTATTGACCAGATTGAGTTGTTGGCTGAGATTTATGGTACGGGTATCGGTGAGATTGTTGTTAAAACAGAGAAAGTCTTTGTTCCTGCTACTCAGGCAATACCTGGTCAAATGGGTCAAGCCGCTATCGGAGTGGTAGAACAAGACCGCATTGCCGTAAAGATTGTTCCCGTTAACCCCCGTAACTTCCTGTTTGACCCTAATGGAACATCTATTGATGACTGTATGGGTGTGGCTATTGAGAAGTATGTCTCCATCCACAAGATCGTCAAAGGTCAAGAAGAAGGCATCTACCGCAAGGTCAAGGTCGGCACTGACTCTATGGATACAGACTTAGAGCCTACACAAGAGGTCTCTCAGTACGAAGATGACAAAGTAAAACTTCTTACTTACTATGGACTTGTTCCCCGTGAGTACCTAGAACAGTTGGAAAACGAAGATGGTGAAGTAGAGGATTTCTTCCCTGATGACACCATCCAAGATGAATATTCCGATCTGGTCGAAGCAATTGTCGTGATTGCCAATGATGGAACGCTTCTCAAAGCAGAAGCTAATCCATACATGATGAAAGACCGCCCGATTCTTGCTTATCAGGACGATACAGTTCCTAATCGCTTGTTGGGTCGTGGTACTGTAGAGAAGGCTTATAACTCACAGAAGGCTATTGATGCCCAAGTTCGTAGCCACTTAGACTCTCTAGCCCTGACAACTAGCCCAATGATGGCTATGGATGCCACTCGCCTCCCCCGTGGTGCTAAGTTTGAAGTTAAGCCAGGTAAAGCAATCCTGACAAACGGCAATCCCAATGAGATTCTGTTCCCGTTCAAGTTCGGCAATACAGATGGGTCTAACCTGACAACTGCTAAAGAGTTTGAACGTATGCTTTTGATGGCAACAGGCACTCTTGACTCACAGGGAATGATTACTGCGGTCTCTAGGGATGCGGGTCATGGTGGTATTTCGATGGCTACTGCCTCGATTATCAAGAAATACAAGCGTACCTTGGTGAACTTCCAAGAGGATTTTATGATCCCCTTCATCACCAAAGCCGCCTATCGCTATATGCAGTTTGACCCCGAGCGTTATCCTACTGTGGACATGAAGTTCATTCCTACGGCAGCACTCGGTATCATCGCTAGAGAGCATGAGCAACAACAGTTTATCTCTTTGCTCCAGACTCTTGGCCCGAATACACCTGTTTTGCCTATCATTTTGAAGGGCATCATGGCTAATTCTTCTCTGTCAAACAGATTTGAGTTAATTGAGATGCTCGACAAGATGGCTGTAGCTGATCCACAAGCCCAACAAGCGGCTCAGATGCAACAACAATTGGCTATGCAACTGGCTCAGGCTCAGATTGCTGTCCAAACTACACAAGCAGAGCAGAACAAGGCAGAGGCTCAGAAGTTATTGACCGAGGCTCAGTTGATGCCTATTGAGTTGCAAGCAAAGAGTATGGCGGCTAACACCAAGAATCTCCCAACTGATGACGCTTTGGCTTCACGAGAGTTCGATAAACGTGTCAAAGTTGCTGAATTGATGCTAAAAGAAGCAGATATTCAGAACAAGGCTAAGATTGTTGAAAAACAGATGACTAGACAATGAATCAGGAACTCCAGAAGTATTACGAAGAGAGATTCTCAATGATGTCCACTCAAGGGTGGATAGAATTGATGGAAGATGTTGACAAAATGATTGAGCCTTTAAATAATATCTCAACGATTGCAGATGAAAAAAGTCTACAATTCAGAAAAGGTGAGTTATCTATACTTATTTGGCTGAAAAACTTGAAACAGGTCAGCGAAAGAGCATTTGAGGACTTAAATGAGAAGAATGTATGAATTTGCCTGTATAAACGGGCATAAGACAGATAGATTTGTTGTTTATGAGACAACAAGTCTGAAGTGTGAGTGTGGTGAGGAATCTCATCGCATTCTCTCAGCGCCAGCTTTTAAGTTAGAAGGGTGGTCTGGAGCGTTTCCATCATCGCATGGGAAGTTCGAGAAAAGCCATTTGGATAAGTTAAAGGCTGAACGCAAAATCAACTCATAAGCAATTATGCCGAGTTGAATCTCCTACAACCGATTGACGGCAGGAAAAGGAAAGAAGTATGTTGATTGATGACGACAAAGAAGAGTTGGGCGAGTTAGAGATCGAACAGCAAAAGATCGAGCAAAAGCCTGAACTCCCTGAGAAATACAGGGATAAAAGTTTAGACGACATTGTGAGGATGCACCAAGAGGCCGAAAAGCTCATTGGAAAGCAAGCACAAGAGGTAGGCGAGGTCAGAAAGCTAGCCGATGAACTCATCAAACAGAACCTTAGTTCCAAGCAGCAAACTAGACAGGAAGAGCCTGAAGTAGATTTCTTTGAGAATCCACAGAAGGCAATTCAGAGGACTGTTGATAATCACCCTGACATCCAAGCGGCTCGCATGGCGACTCTTGAGATGAAAAAGGCACAAATTCAGCAAAGGTTAGCGCAAGAACATCCCGACTTTGGTGAAATTGCCAGAGATCAGGACTTTGCAAACTGGGTGAAGTCTAGCCCTGTTCGCATTAAAATCTTTGAGCAAGCCGATGCAGGATATGATTTTGACTCTGCCAATGAATTGCTATCGACCTATAAACAGCTACGTTCTGTTAAACAGAAGCAAACAAGTGATGAGGGTGAGGTAACTCGCAAACAGAACTTAAAAGCAGTAGGTGTAGATGTAGGTGGTTCTGGTGAATCATCAAAGAAGGTATACCGAAGGGCAGACCTTATTCGGCTGAAAATGCAAGACCCAGATCGGTATGATGCTCTAAGTCAAGAAATTATGACGGCATACCAAGAAGGTCGAGTTCGTTAAACTTTAGGAGATTTAATCATGGCATATCCAACACCAGCGGTAACCACAACAACCGCAGCAACCTTCATTCCAGAAATTTGGAGTGATGAAATCGTAGCCGCTTACAAGAAAAACCTTGTATTGGCTAACATCGTTATGAAGATGAACTTCAAGGGCAAGAAGGGTGACACTGTTCACATTCCAGCTCCTACCCGTGGTTCAGCTTCTGCAAAAGCCGCCTCTACTGCCGTCACTCTGATTGCAGATACTGAGACAGAAGTGTTGGTTTCTATTAACCAACACTTTGAATACTCACGTTTCATTGAGGACATCGTTGAAGCACAAGCCTTGAACAGCTTGCGCCAGTTCTACACTGCCGATGCGGGCTATGCGCTTGCCAAGCAAGTAGACACTAGCTTGATCCAATTGGGTCGTGCATTCAATGGTGCTACTGTCGGTACTAACGACTACGCAACAAGCAACACTACTACCAAAGCCTTCATCGGTTCTGATGGTACTACTGCTTACAACAGCACATCTTCCAATGCAGCCGCATTGACTGATGCCGCTATTCGTCGCACTATTCAGCGTTTGGACGACAATGACACTCCTATGGATGGTCGTTTCTTTATCATTCCTCCTTCAAGCCGCAATACGTTGATGGGTCTTTCCCGTTATACGGAACAGGCTTTCATTGGTAATGGCAATGCAATCCGCAATGGTGAAATTGGTCAACTGTATGGTATCCCCGTGTACACAACAAGCAATGCTGATACTGGTGCTGGTAACTCCGCAACTGATCGTATCTGCTTAATGGGTCACAAGGACTCTATGGTCTTGGTTGAGCAAGTGGGCATCCGTTCACAGACTCAGTACAAGCAAGATTACCTTGCTACTTTGTTTACATCGGACACTTTGTATGGTGTGAAAGCCATGCGTACTGCCGCTACAACTGGTGCAGCTTTGTCTTCTAGCGCATTTGCGTTAGCAGTTCCAGCCTAATAGTTGCCACTTTCCCCTCATCTTCACGGGTGGGGGGATTTTTTCTAATCTAGGAGGAATTTATTATGGCAACCGCTTCAGCAGTAGTATCCCGTAGGGGTAATGACCAGTTCCGTGGTTTGTTTAGCGACACATGGGCTGTACGTGCAACTTTGGACGCAGGTTCATTGGTTGATGGCGCTGGCGAGACAGACGATGTAACAATCCCTGGCGTAGCTTTAGGCGACATGGTTATCGGTGCATCTTTGGGTGTGGATTTGGTTGGTTTGACAGTAACAGGTTATGTTTCTGCCGCAAACACAGTCAAGTTCCGTATCCAGAATGAATCTGGTTCAACAGTTGACTTAGCATCTGCAACACTTCGTATTGTTGTAGCTCGCATGGTCTAATAAAAGGGGGCTAATAACCCCCTTTTTAATGGAGTTCTTATGGCAACCTTTAGATGTTTAACAAGTGGACAGACAGTCACTTTTACCTATCAACACGATATTGATTCGATGAAAGGTCATCAAGGTTACGTCAGAATTGACGAAGTTCAAGAAGAGACTTTTGAAAAGCAAATAGTCTTGCAACCTCCAGTACCTGTTAAGAAGATGGGTCGTCCAAGGAAATCAAATGTCTGAGATTGATCCACGAGAATTCGGTAAGCTAGAAGCCCAAGTTGAGGCTTTACAAGCAGAAGTCCATGCACTTCGCCAAGATATTAAAACGCTTTTGGAGATGGCAAACAAGTCCAAAGGTGGCTTTTTTGTTGGTATGGCAATCGCCTCCGTTGTTGGTGGTATCATTTCATTTATAGCGACTAAGGTCATCAAATGAGCCTTCTAACTGGCATTGTCTGTCCTATAGCGACACAAGATATTTCGGTCAATCTGAAGAACCGAAACAATGCCTTTAAGAAGTTTGGCTATGGGCCACCAAATCCTGATGAACCAAACGAAGCGTTCTGGCTTAAGAAAGCCAAGATGTATAACGCTCCCACAGACACCATTAAAGGCATGATTTGCGGTAATTGCGCTGCCTTTATACAAACACCCACGATGATGGCTTGCATTACAGGCGGTCTTGAAAAAGACGAGGGTGAGAAAGAGTTATCTTATGATGAAGAATTTATTGAAGCGGCTGATCTCGGCTATTGCGACTTATTTCAATTCACTTGTGCTGCCGCCCGTACTTGTGATGCGTGGAAAGCTGGCGGGCCTATTACGAAGGAAAAACCATGAAAATGACAAAGCCTAAAGAGACTAAGAAGCCTAAAGGTATGCCTTTAACAATAATGATTGCTGTTGGCAAACCAAAGATGCGTCCCATGCCTACTCGTGGTGGTCGTACTGCTACTAACATGATGAAAAAAGCAGGTCGTGGCAAATGAAACCCGCTACCAAGATCAGGAAAGTAATGCGTGAGTTTAAGGAAGGAACTCTCCACTCTGGTAAAAAAGGCCCTGTGGTGAAGAATCCTAAACAAGCGATTGCCATTGCCATTTCAGAATCTAAAAGGAAGAAGAAATGAAACAAGGTCTTTACAGCAACATCGCAGCAAAGAGAGAACGTATCAAAGCGGGTTCTAAGGAAAAGATGCGTAAGGTTGGCTCTAAAGGCGCTCCTACTGAGGCGGCATTTAAGGCTGCGGCTAAGACCGCAAAGAAGAAATGAAAACTCCTGCTTGGCAAAGAAAAGAAGGTAAATCTGCTTCTGGGGGGTTGAATGCCAAAGGAAGAGCATCGTATAATGCAGAAACGGGTGGTAATTTAAAACCACCAGTAAAGTCGGGAGATAACCCTCGTAGGGCATCCTTTTTAGCACGAATGGGCAATATGCCTGGCGCTGAGATGAAAGATGGGAAGCCTACCCGACTCCTATTATCTCTTAGAGCTTGGGGCGCATCGTCCAAGGAAGACGCTAAAGCTAAGGCTAAAGCGATCTCTAAGAGGAATAAATGAGACCTGTATCCGTTGGAGTTGAACCTACAGCCGCTACGCTGACTACTGTTTACACAGTACCTACGGGTTACTACGCCAAATTTACAGTCATGTATATTCACAATACTGGTGGATCTACAAAGCACATTACTGTGGTGTGGAATGATGCAAGTGCCGCTACTTCCTACGACATCCTGACTGAATACAACTTTACTTCAAAAGCATACCTTCAATTTGATGGCGCTGCTTATATCGTTTTAGAAGAAGGCGATAAGATTGAAATTACGACTGAAGCAGGTAGTACGTTCAGTTTTATTGCCACATTTGAGGTTCAAGGAGCACAACGAACATGACATACCTCGAATTAGTTAATGATGTTCTCACCCGATTGCGTGAGACTAATGTTTCTACAGTCTCAGAAACCACTTATTCCGCTTTGATTGGCAAGTTTGTCAATGATGCTAAGAGACAGATTGAAGACTCTTACAACTGGAATTGCCTTGCTCAAACAATCACAGTAACGACTACTGGTGGTACGAGTTCCTATGCTTTGACAGGTGCGGGACAGAAGTTCCGTGTCAATGATGCTCTGAACACAACCAGTTTGATTGGTCTACGCAATATTGAGTTTGTGGACATGAACCGCAAACTAAACCTTGGCGCTCCTTCTCAGTCTATCCCTTCAGAGTTCTGCTTTAGTGGTGTAGATGGTAGTGGAGACACCAAAGTAGACCTGTTTCCTGTTCCTAATGGTGCTTTTACTCTGTTGTTTGACCTGACTATTCCTCAAGCTAATCTGTCTGCTGATGGCACATCTGTTAAGGTTTTGGACTATTTGGTTGCTCAGAGTGCTTATGCTCGTGCTTTGATTGAGCGTGGTGAGGATGGCGGTACTGCTTCTAATGAGGCGTACGCTCTATTCCGTGGAATGCTATCTGATGCTATTGCATTGGAGTCCACTCGTTACCCTGAAGACAACTTTGTGGCGGTCTAAATGGCATCACCACTTCAAAGTCAAAGCATTAGCGCACCAGGCTTTTATGGCCTGAACACGCAAGATTCGCCATTAGATTTGGCATCTGGCTTTGCTTTAGTCGCCAATAACTGTGTGATTGACCAATATGGTCGTGTAGGCTCTCGCAAGGGCTACACAAGGGTTAATTCATCATCTGGCAATCTAGGTGCTAATGACGTTACTGTCATCCATGAGTTAGTCCAGACTGATGGCACTTTGACTGTTCTGTTCGCAGGGAATCTCAAGTTATTCAAACTTGACACTTCTAATGCTGTAACTGAGTTGACCTATGGTGGCGGAGGCTCTGCTCCTACGTTTACTGCTAACAACTGGCATTGTGCTTCTCTGAATGGAATCACTTATTTCTTCCAATCAGGACACGATCCACTCATCTTTGACCCTGCTATAAGTACAACTACGTACCGAAGAGTTTCCGAGAAGTCTGGTTATGTAGCGACTGTTCCACAAGCAAACATTGCAATCTCTGCTTTTGGTCGCCTGTGGTTAGCTAATACATCTACAGATAAGGTCACAGTTACATTTTCTGACCTAATTGCAGGTCATGTGTATTCTGGTGGCACTTCAGGAACATTGGATGTATCTCGTGTATGGCCTAATGGCGCTGATGAGATCATGGGTTTAGCTGCTCACAATGACTTCTTATTCATTTTTGGTAAACGACAGATTCTTGTTTATTCGGGTGCTACAACTCCTGCTACGCTTGCTTTGAGCGACACAGTAGGCTCTATTGGGTGTATTGCTCGTGATTCAATCCAGAGCATCGGTACAGACGTAATCTTCTTGTCTGATTCAGGTGTTCGTTCATTGATGAGGACTATCCAAGAGAAGTCTGCTCCTTTGAGAGACCTATCAAAGAATGTTCGTTCCGACTTAGTTTCATCTTTGGCGGTAGAGACTCTTGCTAATCTGAAGTCTGTTTACTCAGAAAAGAATGCTTTTTATCTGTTGACTCTGCCTGTTACTTCACAGGTCTTTTGCTTTGATACAAAGATGCAATTGCAAGATGGTGCGGCTAGGGTCACTAAGTGGGATTCAATCGCTCCTACAGCTCTCTATTCGCTTCGCAATGGTGATTTATACATTGGTAAGAGTGGATATATTGGTAAGTATGCAAGTTTCTTAGATCACACATCTACTTATCGGTTTTCTTACTTCACGAATCATGCAGATTTGGGCGACCAGAATCAGATTTCTATTCTCAAGAGAATCAAGACTGTGGTGATTGGTGGATCAGACCAGTTCGTTACGATTAAGTGGGGATTTGATTTCGCTGCCAACTACTTATCGGGTAATGCTTACATCCCTGAACAGAAGAACTATGAGTATGGTCTTGCTGAATATGGTGTGGCAGAATACTCTGGTGGTGTGCTTATCAAGACACTAGATGTGAATGCTTCTGGTGCAGGAAAGATTGTTCAAACTGGTTACGAAACCACCATTAACGGCACACAGTTGTCAATTCAGAAGATTGAGATTCAATCTAAGAATGGCAAGATTTCGTGAGTATGAAGCTCACACAAGGAGAATAGATTGTCCAATTATACAAAGTCCACGAATTTCGCCACAAAAGATAACCTTAGCCCTGGTGATCCGCTTAAGATTGTCCGTGGTACTGAGATTGACACTGAGTTCAATAACATCTCTACTGCCATCTCTACTAAGACAGATAACTCTGCTGCGGCAATTACTGGTGGTTCAATTACAGGTATTACAGATTTAGCGGTTGCTGATGGCGGTACAGGAGCTTCTACGGCTACTGCGGCTATCAACAATCTGTTACCTGCTCAAACATCTGCGGCAAACAAGTATCTCCAAAGTGATGGAACGAATGTCTCTTGGGATGCCGTAACTCTTTCTACTTCCGACATTACTGGAACTCTAGCAGTAGCAAATGGTGGTACAGGTGTAACTTCATCTACTGGTACTGGCTCAGTAGTGTTGTCAAACTCGCCAACATTGGTGACTCCCGCCTTGGGAACTCCTGCTTCTGGTACTTTGACAAACGCTACAGGATTGCCAATATCTACTGGTGTAAGTGGTTTGGGTACAGGCGTGGCTACCTTCTTGGGTACACCATCATCTGCTAACTTGGCTTCTGCTGTGTCTGACGAAACAGGATCAGGTGCTTTGGTGTTTGCCAATAGCCCAACTCTAGTCACTCCCGCTTTAGGCACTCCATCAGCCTTGGTTGGCACAAACATCACAGGCACTGCTTCAGGTCTAACTGCGGGTAATGTCACAACTAACGCTAACTTAACAGGTGCAGTCACTTCTGTTGGTAATGCAACGTCTTTGGGTTCATTCACTTCATCTCAATTAGCGGGTGCTTTGACAGACGAAACAGGTAGTGGTTCAGCAGTATTTGCTACTTCTCCTACCCTAGTAACACCTATCCTTGGAACACCCACTAGCGCAACCTTAACAAACGCTACAGGACTTCCTATCAGTACAGGTGTATCAGGTCTAGGAACTGGTATTGCTACTGCTCTAGCGGTAAATACAGGCTCTGCTGGTGCGCCAGTATTGTTCAATGGTGCTTTGGGTACACCTTCTAGCGGTACTGTAACTAACCTTACAGGTACAGCCTCTATTAACATCAATGGTACTGTGGGTGCTACTACAGCTACTACTGGTGCTTTTACTTCTTTAACAGCATCTACAACTCTTGGAGTAACTGGTGTATCTACCTTAACTGGTGGCGCAGTTGTTGAGGGTCTGACTGTTGGTAAGGGTGCAGGTGCTGTGTCTACCAATACTGCGGTTGGTGCTAGTGCTTTGACTGCTAACACAACTGGTGCTAACAACACTTCTTCTGGTTATCTAAGTCTTAGCACAAACTCAACTGGTAGCGGGAATACGGCTTTAGGTTCAAATGCTTTACTTAATTTTACCGCCAACAATACTACTGCTATTGGTTTTAACGCACTTGCTTTACTTACTACGGGGGCAGGAAACGTAGCAGTAGGTGAGTCTGCCCTAGGAAGCAATCTCACTGGAACAGACAATACTGCGGTTGGTCGTACAGCTTTAGGTGTAAACACTGCTTCATCAAATACAGCGGTTGGTCGTACAGCTTTAGGCGCAAATACCACTGGCGCATCTAATGCCGCTACAGGCTACAGAGCACTTGCAGGTAACACAACTGGCGCAAGTAATGTTTCATTTGGCGCAGATAGTTTATTTGGAAATACAACAGGCAGTTCTAATACATCATTAGGCGCATTTGCTTTAAATGCAAACTCAACAGCTTCCAACAACACTGCCGTTGGTTATCAAGCGGGTTATCAAAACACTACTGGGACTTCAATTACTGCTCTAGGATATCAAGCTCTTTACACCAATGGCACAGCATCTAACAACACAGCAGTAGGTTATCAGGCGGGGTATACAAATAACACTGGAACACCAAATACATTTATTGGAAATTCTACTGGTTACTCAAATACGACTGCTGGTAACAATACAGCGGTTGGACATTTTGCTTTTTATGCAAATACGACAGGAACTCAAAATACTGGCGTTGGTCATCTTTCTTTAAGAACTACGACAACAGCAAATAATAATACGGGTCTTGGTTACTACTCTTTGCTGAGTAACTCAACTGGTGCATCTAATACTGCTATTGGTTCAGAAGCCCTTAACACAAACACAACTGCCTCCAATAACACAGCGGTTGGTTATCGTGCAATATATACAAACACCACTGGTGCAAGTAACGTAGCATTAGGTGTCCAAGCTCTTTTCTCCAACACCACAGCATCTAACAACACTGCTGTAGGCTATCAGGCTTTTTATAGCAACACTACCGCAGGCCAAAACACAGGTATAGGTTATAAGGCGGGATTTTCAGTTACAACAGGTGACTTAAATACCTTTGTTGGTTATAACGCTGGTGGTTCAACCACTACGGGTTTTAGAAATACTTGTATTGGTCACAGCGCTGGCGCTGGACTTACTACTGGCAACTACAACACCTTTATGGGTATTGGTCAAGGAGACATTGGGTCTGGTTCTGCAATTACTACTGGCTCAAAGAACGTCATCATTGGTTCATATAATGGAAACACAGACAACTTAGACATTCGCACAGCAAGCAATTACGCAGTTATCTCTGATGGCGATGGCAATCGTTTGCTTACAACAGCCAATGGTTATTCTCTTGCTTTAGACGGTGTTGCAGTCCCACAAACAGGCACAGGCATCACATTCCCCGCAACTCAATCAGCATCATCAAACGCTAATACGCTAGATGACTATGAGGAGGGGACTTGGACACCTGAATTAACTGGCGCAGGTGGAAGTTCAGGAATAACCTATACAGCAAGAAGTGGAAGTTATGTAAAGATTGGCAGACAAGTAACTTGCAAAGGTTCAGTAGTTTTGTCAGCAAAAACATCTATTACAGGAATACCAGTTATTAGTGGACTTCCATTTGCCGCAGAAAATGTGGATGTTGTATCGCCTGTACATGTTTCTTATTTTGCCAACTTAGGAGCAAATACTTGGACACAAATAATTGGATATATTGGACAAGCAGAGTCTCGGTTTTATTTAGGTGGTAAAGCAACGGCTGGAACTACTTGGGCTGGATTTGCAAATGCAGATATAACAGCCACTACACGAATTGATTTTACAACAACCTATTTTGTTTAAGGAAAAACTATGTCTATATTCACAGAAGTCATTTACATCTCTCAGTTTGACATTCAGCCCAATGGTTGCATTGGTGTTCGCAAGACTACCGATGTTCTCAAGGATGGTGTTGTCATCTCATCAACCTACTGGCGCACAACCCTAGTACCTAATGACCCACAAGCGGCAACAGTATTGGATGAGGCTTATTACCTCAACATTGCTACATACGCTTGGACTCAGACATCTCCACAACCTTACAAACCTACTGAGGCTTGAACATGATTACCCTGACACAAGAAGAGGCACACCGCCTGTTTGAGTACAGGGATGGTGAGTTGTTTTGGAAAAAGATGACCACAACTAAAACTGGCAATCTTGTTGGAAAAGTTGCGGGGTCTATCCACAAACATGGCTACAAGACTATTAGTGTGCATGGCTATCAGCACAAAGCGCATCGCTTGATGTTTTTGTACCATTATGGCTATATGCCAAAATTTGTTGACCATATCAATGGCAATCGTTCTGACAACAGAATTGCAAATCTAAGAGAAGCAACCAGAAATGAAAATGCTAGGAATTGTTTCTTGACTAAAGCAAATGCCGCTGGAATTAAAGGCGTTAGTAAATTAAGAAACAGCGATAAGTGGCGATGCCGCTTAACAGTTAATAAAATAACCAAATGTGTCACTGGCTTTGACACAAAAGAATTGGCTCAAGATTTTGTTGAGCTATGGCGTGAAGTTGCTCATGGCGATTTTGCAAATCACAATTATGTAACTAGGATTTAAAATGACGACATTTGTCACTACCATCACTCAGATGTACACTTTGCAAACGCCTGACCCAGATTATATTGTTAATGTAATTTGGCAGGTAGAGGGAGTTGATGGACCATATATTGCTTCGATTGGCGGTAATACGCAGTTTAGTTCTGCCGACCAAGTTGGCCCAGTGATTCCTTATGCCAATTTGACAGAGGCAGTTGTTCTTTCGTGGATTCCAGAAGACGCTATTGCAAGCGCACAAGCGTGTGTGCAAGGTCAAATTGACTCAATGATTACACCTCCTGTAAGTCCTGCAAATACTGCTTTGCCTTGGAGTGCATGATGAATTTAGAGTTAGACGTAAATGAGATTAACTTTATCTTGCAAACATTGGGTCAATTACCCTCAAGTAGCGGAGTTTGGCCTCTTATCGTAAAGATTAAAGAACAGGCTGAAGCGCAAGTTCCTAAAGAAGCGGAGTAAATATCATGGCCGTGACAAGTCAACAAATTATAGATTTTCTATTAGCTAATCCAGGCATGAGTGATGCCCAGATTGTTGCGGCTATGGAGCAATATGGAGTATCTCCTGCTCAGATGGCTACGGCTGTTGGCTTGCCAGAGGGAGAAGTAGTTTCTAGGGTGGCGGCAACAATCCCAGAAGGAATGTCCGTTACTCTTGGAGATACTCGGATTGCGCCTCAATATGAGGTTCGAGGCTCTGGGGAAGATCGGCAAGTTGTTGGGATTGAAAACATTTACGTTGAAAAAACTACGGGAGATGTTAACTACAAAGCCCCTGTTGGCTCAGACGTTCAAGTTTTAAGTCCTACTGGCGAACTTGTAAACACGATAAAAACTAAAGAAGATCAATCCTTCTTTGGTGGTTTAGGTGATGCGCTTACAGACCCCGTAGTCTTAGCCGCTTTAGGCGGTGCTTATGCGGGTGGTTTATTTGGTGGTACTGGATTGGGTGCGGCTACAGCAGGAACTGTTGGCACTACAGGCTTGACAGTGGCTGAACTTGCTCAACTAGACCTTGCCTTGGGTGGTGCGGGTGGTACTGCGGGTGCTACAGGTCTAGCAAACGCTTTGACAACTGGTGCAAATATTGGAACTTTAACCAATTTAACTGGTGGTAGTGGCACTGGCACTCTTACTGGTACAGGAACTGGAACTCTGACTACTACAGGTACAGGAACTGGTACAGGCGTAGTAACAGGATTAGGTACTGGCACTGGCATTACAACTGGTACAAGTGGTTTAGGATTGACCACTACTGGCACTGGTTTAGGCACTGGTATATCAACAGGAACAGGTTTAACAGGTACTGGTGTTTTAACAGGTTCAGGTCTTGGTACTTCTTTGCTTGGAACTGGTACTGGTGCGTTGACAGGAACTGGAATTCTTACGGGTTCTACTCTAGGTACTACTTTATTGGGTACTGGAACAGGAACGGGCGTTACTGGTGGTGTTACTGGTTTAGGCACAGGAACACTAGGAACAGGTGCATTGACAACAGGTGTTGGTACTGGTCTTACACAGGCGGCAACAACTGGTCTTACTGCGGGTCAATTAGCTTCTTTGTTTTCTTCTGGTTTGACTACTGGTGCAGGTCTCTTGCAACAACAGACATCTAAAGAAGCGGCTCAACGTGCTCAAGCAATGATTGATACTGAAACTGCTGCTGCCAAACAAGCGGCTCAGTTCAGACCAGTTGGCATGACTACTCGATTTGGTACTTCACAATTCCAAGTCGATCCAAGAACAGGTCAGTTGATTAGCGCAGGTTACACATTAGACCCACAAGCAAAGAATGCTCAAGATAGATTTGTTGCTTTGGCTGAACAAGGTCTACAACAAGCTGAAGGCGCACAAGCACAGTTTGCCCCTCTTCAAACAGGCGCACAGAACTTGTTTAACCTTGGAAACCAGTATATTGCTCAAAGTCCACAAGATGTTGCTCAGAACTATCTCAATCAACAGATGGCTTTGTTGCAACCTGGTCGTGAGTTAGAGTTGGCTAATCTGCAAAACAGACTCCAACAACAAGGTCGTGGCGGTCTTTCTGTTGCTCAAGGTGGCACTTTGGGTGCTACTACTCCTGAACTGCAAGCTCTGTATAACGCTCGTGCTACACAAGAGGCTCAATTGGCGGCTCAAGCTCAACAAGCTGGTCAACAACAGGTTGCCTTTGGTGCAGGATTGCTTGGTCAAGGTGCTGGCGCAATGGGTCAATACTATGGCGGTCAACAAGCGGCATATCAGCCTTATACGACTGCTTTAGGACAAGTTCAAGGTTTGGAGCAATTAGCACAACAACCTTTGACGATGGGTGCGGCTCTTGGTCAACAAGCGGCTACAGCGGGTGCTAATGTGGGTCGTTTAGGTCTATCAGGTGCTGAGTTCAGTACACGATTGGCTACTGGCCCTGCGGCAACAACTAATCCCTATTCAACACTATTGAGTGGACTAGGTGCTTCTCCCGCATTTGGGCAAGCATTTGGTGGCTTATTTTCTTAAGGATTCATCATGGCAGAAAATATCGTAGCGGGTTTGTTTGGGCTAACCCCTGAAATGTATGGTGAGCGTCAAAGAACAAGTGCTTTGCAAGAAGGTATTACCCTTGCTCAACTAGACCCTGCGGCTCGTGGTGCGGCACTTACTTATGGTGGTGCTAGAGGTCTAGGTACTGCTATCGGTGGTGCTATGGGCATAGAAGACCCTCAGTTGAAGCTAATCAGTGCTCGTAATACTATTGCTCAACAGATTGACCAAACCAATCCTGAGTCGATCCTGAAGGGTGCTCAGATGCTTGCCCAAGCTGGCGACCAACAAGGTGCTATGGCATTGGCTCAATATGCTCGTCAAGCACAGAGTGAGATGGCTTTGATGCAACAGCGTCAAGCGGCAGGTCAGGCGTCTTTGGCTCAGGCTACTCGTGAGCGTCAACAAGCAGTCCCTAAAGAAATTGTGATTGCAAATGAGAAGGCTCGCATTACAGATCAGCTTGATCAACTTCGGATGCAAGAAACTACGCCAGAAAATACTCGTGCAAGCCGCATATTAACAACTCAACTTGCTGAACTAGATAAGTTAGATGATAGGTCTAAGAGGACTGTTGTTGTTGGCAATGCTTTGGTAGACACAACTACTGGTGCAGAAATCTATAAAGGCCCAGATACACAGAAATACTCTGAGTTTGCTAAAACATTGATTGATGCGGGGCTAACACCAGGCACTGAACCTTTCCAAAAACGTATGCTTGAGTACGCAACCAAGAAAGTTGAAGGCGTTGGAAAAGGCACTGGTAACGTGACTATTGGTGGAATCAATGTTGATACTGGTGTTGCTTCTAAAGAGGCAAGTAAGATTATTGGTCAGAATGTAGCAAATATTGAACAACAATTCTCATTGCAAACCGCCTATAAAGATGCACTTAGCTTACTAAATAAAGGGATCTATGGTGGAGCTTTCGGCCCTGAGAAACAATTTGTAGCCAAGTATGCAGGTGTTGGTAGCCCAGAAAAGGTTGTCAATACAGAAGTATTCATGGCTAATATTGGAGAAATTGTTATTCCTAGATTGCAACAGTTTGGTGGCAATGACTCTAACGAAGAACTTAAATACTTGCAGAGCGTTGTTGCTGGAAATCAACGTCTTGAGCCTGAGTCAATGAAGCGTACATTGATTAGCGCAGAAAAGAAGGTTCAAAACAACATCAAACGTTTGAATCTACAAACACAATCGGCTAAAGGTGGTACTGAGTTGCCAATTAGTCCTGTTACACCAACAACACAAAAACCAACAAAACGTTGGAATCCTCAAACTCGTACGCTTGAAACAGTAACTGGAGAATAAGATGCCTATCTATGTTCAAGTAGGAAATGATGTAGTTGAGTTCCCAGATGGAATGTCTGACGAACAGATAGCACAAGCTATTTCCAGCTCTACTCCTCAAGAAAAACCCCCTTCATCTGGTTTTATGATGGGTTTAAAAGACCCTATCACCGCAGGCGCACAGATGATTCCTCGTGCTTTGGGTGCAGTAGCCAGTTTGGGTGGAACTAAGCCTAATGCTCTGAGTGACTTGCTTTACAGAGAAGCAAAACGTGTAGATGAGATGGCTAAAGCTGAAGAGCAATCCTATCAAGCACAACGGGCAAAAGAAGGTGAATCTGGCTTTGATGTGGCTCGTTTGGGTGGCAATATTCTTAACCCTGCCAGTCTTGTCCCTGCGGCTCGTGTTGCTCAATTGGCTAGGGCTAAAGGTTTGTCTAATGTTGGGCAAGCGATTGCAGGTGGCGCTGTAGGCGGTGCTATGCAACCAGTAGTCGGAGAAGGTGAGTTTGGTGAGCAAAAGGCAGAGCAAGTTGCTTTAGGTGGAGTTACTGGCCCTGTTGGTGAAAAGGTTGTTGCGGGTGCGGGACGAGTTCTCAACCCATTAGTCTCAAAAGCAGAGAAAACCATGCGAGACCTCGGCATTATGCCTACTACTGGTCAAACCCTTGGTGGACAGTTTAAGACTATCGAAGAGTTTGCTCAGAACTTGCCTTTGATTGGCTCAAGTATTGAAAACGCTAGACAACGGGTATTGTTTGATTTTAACAAAGGTGTAATCAATAAGGCTCTTCAAAAGGTTGATGACAAATTGCCTGCTGAAGTTGTTGGTCGTGATGCCATTGCTTACGCCTCTGATGAAGTATCTAAAAAGTACGATGATGTTTTATCAAAGATGTCGTTTGACTTGGACTTTGCAACCACAAGCAATATTCTTGGTTCTTTAAGTAAGGCTAAGAGTTTGTCTCCAGAGCAAAGACAGCAAATTACCGAAACTTTGAATGACATTGTGTTTGGCAAGTTTTCTGGACAAAAGATTGATGGTCAGACGTACAAGGGTATTGAGTCTGATTTACGCAAGAAAGCAAGTAACTATGCCAACAGTGCGACTGCCTCTGAGCGTGAGGTTGGAGAGGCTTTAACCGATGTCCTTGGTGCCATCAAAAAGGAACTGTATTTCCAGAATCCAAAGCAAACATCCAAGTTACGCAGAATAGATAGTGCTTACAGTGATTTGTCTGTTATCAATGTGGCTGCGGCTAACTCTGGTGCAGATAATGGCGTGTTTACGCCTAAGCAATTCTCTACTGCTGTTCGCCAACAAGATCAAACCAGACGTAAATCTTCGTTTGCCAAAGGTCGTGCTAAAGGACAAGAAGTATCCGATGCGGCAGTGCAAGTGCTTGGTGACACTGCTAGATCAACACTAGAGGGTCGTATTGCGGCTTCTACTGTTGGTGGATTGGGTTTGTTGTCTCAACCGCAAGTGGGAATTCCTTTGGCACTTACTGTTCCTCCTGCATACAGCCAAGGCGGACAATCGTTTATTGATGCGTTGTTGCGTAACCGACCAGAATTATTGCAACGTGTAGGCGGTATGCTTTCTCAACAATCAGCGCCGCTTGGTTCGGTAGTTGCACCAAGTGCTGTAGGACAGTACAACCTATCTGAAAGAAGGTAATGAAAGACGGGCTGTTTGCCATCTTGGTAGCAACCCTGATTCTTTTCTTTGTAATCTTTTGTAGTTATATTATTGTTTGGGCATTTCCGTGATCGCCTTTCTCTTGGCGGCAACCATAGAGTACCGATGTATTAAGTGGACTTGGACTGGTGATGTTTACAACCGAAGGGTTGTGTGCATTAAGTGGGAGAGAAAGAATGATTCCGTTAGACCCGTTGAGCGCCCTAAATAGCCTTCAAAGTGCTATTTCGATGGTGAAAAAGGCTAGTAAGGTAGCCAATGATTTAGGTTCTCTTGCCCCGATGATAGGCAAGATGTTTGATGCCAAAGGTGCTGCTACTAAGGCATTGATTGAGACAAAGAAGGGCAAAGGCTCAAACATGGGGACTGCTCTCCAGATTGAGATGGCTCTTGAACAGGCTAGAGCGTTTGAGGAAGAGCTAAAGATGCTCTTTATGACTACTGGCAAGGTTGACGTTTGGAACAAGATTAAAGCCCGTCAAGACCAGATGGACATAGATGATGCCAGAGAACTTAGGGCTTTAGAGAGAGCAGAGAAGAAGGCTAAAGAGAAGGAAGACGAGATGAATGAGTTAGCCATGATTATTGGTGGCTGTGCGTTTGTTTTGTTCTTGGTAGCTATTGGTATCAATGAGTTGATGGACTTTTGTGCAACGACTAGAAGGTGTGGTCGGTGAATGAATATCAGAAGACCTTTGATTTGGCTTTGAAAATCATTATTTATGGTTTGGTGGCTTTGTATTTTCTGGGTTTTCTACGTTTTCTTCCTGACGATTTGTCTGACAGAATTGTTAATCTCCTACTCGGAAAGGTTGGACTAGGCAAATGAGAATTACCACTTACCAAGAGAATGCCAAGATGCTCTCAGAGGCTCATAGGGCGATCCACCAACAGAATATGAAGCGTTTGGCAGAGTTAACCAGACAAGCTGAACACCAACAAAAGGTTCAGGAAATCAAAACCCAATGGGCTAGATTGGTGGATATCAAAGTATGAGATATTTACTGTTGTTACTATTGCTCACAGGATGCGAAGACCGCTACAGGTATTTTTGCCAAAACCCTGATAACTTTCATGCTGAACAATGTCAGAAACCAAAATGCCTATTTACTCAAACTTGTCCTGAATACTTAGTAGCCCCTATCTTGGAGAAAAAAGTCAATGATGTCCAACCAGAAACCAAACCTAACAACTGAAGAATTTGAGGTTAGGGTGTGGGGATTTGTGGTCATTGTTGTGACCTGCATTCTCTGTTTTATTGTTATTGCACTACTTTATTCTGTTACTTTTGTAACACAACCCATCAAAAGTATGGCTCCGATTGACCAAGCCTATACCAAGATGCTGAACGACATTGTTCTGTTGATCGTGGGCGGTATCGGTGGGGTGATGACCAAACGTGCAGCAGGTGCGGCAGCAAAGGCTTTTGGAGCGCCTACACCTCCAATGCAACCAATGTGTCAACCAATGGGCTATCAAGGCTCTCAGGGCGGTTTTAATCAGTCCTATGGGTCTTCGTACGCACCTCCACAATCTGCTTATGGACTACCTTCTCAACCATTCGGTGCTATGCCTGTTTGGACTAATCCTGAGTTGGATGAATCTTGGACACCAGGGCCACCTCCCACTACCCCTCCTGACCACCTAGAAGATGACCATGAGCGTGAAGAACTGGCTCAAGCAAGAAAAGAGGCTGAATGATGCTACCTTTACCTCTCCCGTGGCTTATTGTTGGTGTTTTGGTATCTCTATTTGGGTCTTACAGGGTAGGACACCACTATGGATGGCTAGAGCGTGATGGCGACATGAAGATAGCTATTGCTAAGAAGAACGAAGAATCTAGGGCTAAAGAACAGGAACTAGGCTCTAAGTTACAGGATCAGGAAAGTCAATTACGAAAGGCACAAGATGAAATTACTAAGAAACAGTCTGCTATGCACGAGCTTGCTAGGACTGGTCGCCTGCGGCTCCCCGCCCCAAGTTGTCCACAAGCCAGTCCAAGTGCCTCCACTCCCGTTGGAAATCCACAACCCAGCGATCCCCCTGAAACCGAACTTGAGCGACAGACTATTGCAGCTCTTATCGACATCGCAGCCGAAGGAGACAAAGCCATCACCAAGCTCAATGCCTGTGCCGCAGCCTACGAAGAAGTAAGGAGAATCGTGAATGGTCAGTAAAGAACAACTCAAAGAACTTCATATTGGTGAGCAATGGGTAGATGCCCTAAATGCCACTTTTGAGAGGTTTGACATTATGAATCCGCTAAGAAAGGCGGCTTTCATTGGTCAATGTGGGCATGAGTGTGGGAACTTTAAGATGCTCGAAGAGGGTTTATCTTATTCTGCGGCTGGTCTGATGAAAACATGGCCTAAACGCTTTGACGCTGCTAAGGCTCAGGCTTGTCAGAGAAACCCAAAGCTCATTGCCAATGTTGTTTACTCAAATCGTATGGGAAACAGGGATGAGGCTTCTGGGGATGGGTATCGTTTCCGAGGCCGAGGATGTATACAGCTCACTGGCTCTAGCTCTTATTTTCACGCAGGCAAGGCTCTAGGTGTTGACTTCTGGGCAAACCCTGATCTTGTGGCTACACCACAGTACGCTGCACTCACGGCAGGGTGGTTCTGGGATACGCATAAGTTAAACCAGTATGCAGATTCCCAAGACTATAAGACCATGACCAAGAAGATCAATGGGGCTTATATTGGCTTAGAAGATCGAATGAAACATATTAACCATGCTTTAACTGTATTGACTTAACTCTAAAGTTATGGGTATAAGTTTCATTTTCTGCTTTTATTCTTACTGATATAGCTTCGTTTAAATCATCGAAATAGCCAAGGGAAATACGTTTGCCATAGTGACCTATGCGAACATTCCATTTCTTGTCCCTACTGTGCCATGTAACACCTGGATAGCCAGTCTTACTATTTTTGTAGACTTTCTTGTTTTCCATGTTTTGCTTGCGAGTAACATCACGCAAATTTAATATCGTGTTATCACTTGGATTGCCATTGATATGGTCTATTTCGTTATCAGGCCATTTACCATAAACATATAGCCAAGCAAACCAATGACCCATGTATAGTTTGCCTTTGTAAAGTATTCTCAAATATCCATTTTTGTCGTATGTTCCTGCAACATTACCTGCTTGCATACTGTTACATGGCCTGACCAACCAAGTAAAAGTTCCTATTTCTGGATCGTAGTGGAATAACTCTTTGAGTCTCTCTTGTGTCAACATAAAAATCCAAACAAAAAAGCCCACAAAGACAGTCTCGGCTAATGCCGTGGGGAGACACCGCTAGTACGATGCAGACTGCCTTAATGGGCTTACTAGAATATCTCTCCCCAGAGATAACCAAAGTATAACCTAAGAGTTCTTACTTCTTAGTTTGGCTTCAATGGCTTGGCAAAGCCAGTTCACCGACTTATTCCCCTTGACCATCGTGCGAGATAAATCATCAATCTCCTCATCCGTCAGCCCAACCCATGTGCGCTGTGCTGGCTCATAGTCCAGCCCTAACTCTCTGGCGTTCTCTGCCATCTTTTCGAGGGCTTCGTTAGCCAAGGCTTCTTTGATGGCGGTGAATGTCTCTTTGTAAAGCACTTCACCTGTACTTTCATAGTGCTTCATTCCCAAATCTTCTAACGCCTCCAATGCCAGCTTCAATGCTTCTTTAGTCATGCTTGTCTCCTTTTACCCACGCAACAAAGTCTGTGCAACGTTTTTTCCAACCCCAATTACTTGTGTGGGCTTGAGACATTGTTAGTGGTTTATAAAATCTTGGTTTGTGCTTTAACCTGCAAACATCCATTGGGTGGTCTGGGGTTGCGGTGTAGTTTGTGCAATCGTGGCAATAGCGGGTTGTACTCATGCTTGTCCCCTAGAAGGGCAGTCTCTACCCTGATTACAGTTGTTTAAACAGGGTGGACACCTTTTCATATCCCTTACAAAAGTAGCAAAACTCTGTGCCGTGTCACCAAAGGCTTTCATCTTGTCGAACTCCTTGGCAACCTCCTCTAGCACTTCGTTTCGGTCTGGTCTATCAATGAAGTCATGGTCATTGAGCCATGTTCTGATGATTCCCATTTATCTCACCCTACGAAGAGGCTCTTGATACTTCTCTGGTGGCGGTGGTGGAAGCATCTTCTCACTTGGTGGAGTCCATCCATATTTCTTCCAGATTGCCTGGACATCTGATCCTGTAGACCATTTAAAGTCTTTGTTTGGTGTAGATGGATAACTGATCTTTGAATAAGGTGGTTTTTCTAGCATTATTTCGCTTTCATAATCCGTTGATTTCTGCCAAACCGACCTCGTTTGACACCCGTAACTTCAATAAATCCCTTGTCTAACAAAGCACGATACCTTGCTGTTATAGAGGAATATGGGTAGTTTGGGAACATACCAAGGATGTCATCTGAGATACATCCCTCTGGATGGCTCTTAATGGCCTCATAGACCATTTGTTCTAGCTTGGTGGTATCAACTGCTTGAGCCGCTTGATGGCTCGTTGTGGGGTCTTCTCTTCTAGCTAGTTTAAACGCTGCTGTACCGAAGAATCTACCGACTGTCTCATTCATGTTATCAAAAAATGTACTCATTTATTCACTCCTATTGGGTGAGGGGAAAACTGCTCGTCTGCAAGCTAGGAAAATCCTTTGCACAGCTCTCCCCTCGGGTTTATATTAACTTAATAATCCATCGCCTGTCGAATGTCTCGAATTTTCATCTTCAGAAGTGGGCCAAGGCTTTCTTTTGAATCTTTTAATCTTTGCAACTCTGACTCAAGATAACGAATCCTCTCGTCAAGGTTTTCTTCTACAGTTGGATTGTGGTCAATTCTTTTAGCAGAGGCCAAAATTGCCCTATGTTCTGGAGTTGGTTCAGGGTAATAGTTCATTTGTTTCTCCTAAAAGGGCATCGAATCATCGCTATCAAAGCCAGTAGCCTTGGAACGCTCAGAAGGTTTTGGCTTATATTCTTCTTTAGGAGATACCGCTAACCCCATGAACTTGCCTGACTTTCCTTCTTTGACCCATGCACTGAGCCAATAGTCTTTGCCATCAACAGTTATGTTCCCTTTATAACTTGGAGCTTTCTCGTTCTCACGCTTGTCATTGCGAAAAAGTACGCCACTGTTATTCCGCTGCTCTTGTCGATTATTTTCCATTTTCATATTCCTTTATATGTCATTCCATTTAAAACTCTTCTAATTACATAATTAGATACTTGGAATTGATCCGATAGTTTTGCTACAGAATCTTTTGTTAACTTAGATTGACGAATGACTTTAACCATGTCAACAGTTAATTGCGCCTGACCATTTCTTGCACCAATAGTTGCTACTCCATGCTTAATAGAATCGGCAACATTTTCTTTTCTTGTCCCCCATCTTAAGTTTTCAAGCCTGTTATCTAACTTATTTCCATTGATATGCAGTACTTCGCAACCATCTGGACATTTGCCAACAAAAGCATGAAGAAGCAATCGGTGTTTGTAATAGGTCTTTGTTTTATCATTATTTGAAAAACTAACAACCTCATAACCAATTGTTGCAACAGTAAATTTCTTTTCTTTGCCATTCCTCCATAATCGACCATCTCTGGAGATAAATGTATTTGGCAAAAAATCTATCGGACGTATGTCTTCACTTTCCATTTATAACTCCTTGGCTTTTTTCAAAGCTGAACGCACTTTACTAGGTAGGAGTGTCCACAAGGCGATTTTTTGTTGATCGTCTAGGTTCTCTCCCTCTAACTTAACCCAAGCTGCCTTGGGGTCACCTTGCTCACAGGTAGCAATCAATTCAACTGCCATCTCTTGCAAGTACTGTACTTCCTCTGGGGGAATATTATCCATTGCACCTTGTGTAGGGCTAATGATGACCTTATCTTCCTTCAAAGGGGCAGAAGAGTCTAGGGCATCGTGTTCAACGATCTCCATTGCTGAAACCCACAGATAACGCCTGGTATAAGTTTCTACCGCACCAAGATTCTGAATTGGGTGGCATCCCTTTAGATTGGCTTCTGCCATAGGGCTTGTCAGAACGATCTCTGAGCCGTCTTCTGTGTCTGTGATAGTCAGACTAGCCAACTCCTTGCCAAACGACACTACACCACACAATCCAACCTTGTAAAAGATTGAGTTGATTGTTGGCAAAAAGTCACCCAATTCGAAGTAGGAGTACCCTGCAAACTTGTTGTGGCCTGACTTCTTAAGTGGAGCGTGCTGCAAGAGTAATCTTGCTTCCATTAACTTCTTATGTACACCCATGATTAACTCCTTTGATTTTGATCTAATTCGTCATCTATGATTACTTTTTGTTCCTCAATATTTAATTCTTGGAACTCAACAAAGTGGTTCTCATCGCAACATTTGTAGCTTTCGCCTTTTGGTTCTAAGCAATAACAGCAATACAAAATGTCTGCAAACTGCTCTCTGTACTGTTCAAACAATGTCTTCATATTCACTCCTATAGGTTTATTAAAATGTGGGTTTTTTGTTGCCCACATCGATAATGTGCCACATGGATTCCTGAATTTACATAGGGGTTTTCCCTAATTTACGTAACTTTTTTATCATGCTAGGCTACTCGTATGAAAACTGAAATACTTGAAAAAAGATGCGCTGAAGCCTTGCTTGGGTACTCTCAAACAATGGCAGATGCTTATACAACCGAACCAGAGGACTTTGATGCGGCTGTAACAGCTTTGCTTGCCAGAACGCTAGAACTCCATCTAAACCGAACAATTAACCTGGAGAACCTTTACAAATGACACAAGAATCAGTAATCAGAGCATTGCAAAATGGCCCACTTACTTCCTACCAACTAGAGGATTTAACAGGCATCCCAAGACTATCCATTGCAGCTTGTTGCACTAAGATGAGCTACAAGAAGAAACTAAAAATTGGCAAAATTAAGTTAGGTCGTTCTTGGGTTTCTCAGTACACGTTAGAACCGCATATGATTGAGGCTGAAAAGGTAGAAGAGCCTCGTGATCTGCTAAACCCCTTTGACATAAGAAACGCAAAAGGCATCTTTTCTAAGGCTGAATACGCTTCTATGAACAACCAAGCTATTCGTTTGTTTGGCAAAAAACCAACAAATGAAATCACAAATAATCAATTTATTTAAAAAAACTTCTTGACACATGAAAGAACTGTGTATAATCCAAATCGTCTGAGTGGCATCAGACGAGTGACGCTAATTAGTTAAACCCTTCAGATATCTGTGGTGGTCTTGTCAGACGGCAAGTGAACTTTTGATTAGCGTCATTCGTTTGCTGTTGCTCTCGCCAAGAGCCAAGACCACCAGAGTTATTTGAGGGGTTTTTGCTTTTGGGGACTGTAAGGATTGCAGACCAAAGTTAGCTGCAAGTAAAGTAGGACTCAGAACCTAGCCATTAGAGACTGGACACAGGTAGACCGCTCGTAAGGCCGCCGTAACTGTGTTGAGAGGCTACGGGGGAACTGTCCCAAGCCAAGCCCACATGAGTGACCCTTAATTGGGATGCAGGAACGGGCAGACAGGACGCTCTGAGGCGTGTAATCCTGCAAGCTATGCAATCAGTAAGGTATAGCCCAATGTATGTCCCAGACTTGTCTGAAACTAGCATCGGTACTCACCTAATCTTGTTTACTCAGGATTAGGTGAGTATTTGCCAATTAGAACCCGACTGAACTGAACTAGCATATATGGGAAATGTATGAACTACTTGGTTAACCCGAACAAACCTTCCTCTCGTGCTCACATTTGGGACGATGGGGATACATATTGCAAGATGTATTTAACTGGTGGAATGAGAAAGAAAAAATACAGGGTTTATCCTGATTCACAGGACAGGGAAATTTGTTTAATGTGTGGGAATGTTTGGAAACAAATACACACTTACAAGGATGAACATGGACAACTTTGAGAGATTCTGGACAACATGGCCTAAGTCATTTAGAAAAGGGGGAAAGTCTGCTTGTTTGGCAAAGTGGAAAAAGTACTATTGCGAGACTTGTGCAGATCAAATCATCAAGCACATAGAGTGGATGAAAACAACCGATGCTTGGAGAAAAGACGATGGTGCTTTTATTCCCGCACCTTTGGTCTATCTGAACCAACAACGATGGGATGGGGCTGAGATTCCTGAATCATTCGGGATCAAAGTTGAAGTGCAAATTGATCCTGCCCTTGCCAAGATTGACGCTGACAACAAAAAAGCCTCACCAATACCAGACCACATTAGAGCTAGATTAGCCGAATTAAGGAAATAAAAATGCGCCTACAAGATTCATACCCAACAGAATTTTATGTTTCTGATTGTGGTTACTTTGTTATCAAACAAGATTGCTTTGAATGCGGTCGTTTAACTCAATTCTTAATTTCACCTGAACAAACAAAAGTTTTGTTTAACTTGCTGCCAGATTTGATGCAGGAGCAAACAACCAAATGGACTGGTATTTTTACGCCATCAGATGAATGAACTACTTTGAAGCTATGAGACTGCTAGACAGGGTAAAAGAGGGAGTCCCCTTTCCGATACACCTGATAAACAAAGCATTGGAGTTAACTGGTGACTTGGAGCAGACGTAATATTCAAGGCCCAAGCGATAGAGTAATCCTAGAGCAAGCAGAAGCAAGGGAACTCTATCGCAATTGGGAATCAAGCCGTAATTCTGACCTGATTAGAGCAAGACTTGAACGGGCAGAGAGAATCTATGGCACTGGTGCTAGAGATCGAATTCGAGCTTACATGGCACAAATGAGAGAAGGAACACTTGAATGACAATGATGATTATGTTCATAGTTTATGGAGAGCCAGTAGGAAAAGGTCGCCCAAGGTTTGCCAAACGAGGTAATTTCGTTTCTACCTACACCCCTCAGAAGACAAAGACCTACGAAGATGAAATTAAGATGATGGCAAGTGCTGCAATGGGTAGCTCAGAACCACTAGACACTCCCGTAACAGTGGCAATTTATATCAGAGTTGGAATACCCGAATCATTCTCAAAACAGAAGCGCAAAGATGCCTTAGAAGGAATACTCAAGCCAACTAAGAAACCAGACATAGATAACATTGCCAAGTGTTTCCTAGATGGGATGAACAACATTGTTTACTTTGATGACAAACAAGTTGTAAACCTACACATTACAAAAGTCTATGCAGAAACTCCAGCAGTAGAAGTAATGGTGACAGAGGACTTGATCTAAGGGTAAGTCCCTATGGTATTACGTAAACAATTAGGTAAGATTTAATTTTTAACAGGAGTGAATCATGAACACATGGGAATTTGACACAACAATTGGTCAAGGTAGCGAAGTAGTGACAGTTGTCTATGAATACGAAATGGACGAGGACAAATCCACCTATAACGAATCAATAAAAGAAGTCTGGTTCTCTGGGCGTGATATTGTGGGATGTATGTCAGAAGAGGCTTGTGCTGAATTGGAAATTGAGGCAGCAATGAGGTTTCAGCACCACAAACTCAACTACAAGATGGAGGATGTATGACCATAGAAGGCATTATCCGCATGGCAAAAGAGGCAGGGTTTGCTGATGAAGAAATTGATACTTGTCAACAGATATTGATACACTTTGCCAAACTGGTAGCAGAGCATGAACGCAATGAAATAATCGAAATTTTGGATGCTTCAACTGGATATGTTCACATGGATGCGATAAGGGAAAGAACATGATTGAACAAAAGAAAGACGCACCAGGCAACCCTCCTTACTGGGTATGCACTAACTGCAAATGGGCTTTTCAGGCTTTGCAAGAGGCTAACGAGCATGGTAGAAGATGTGGGAGAAGTGAACCAACCCCTACCTACCGCCACTATGAACGGGAGATCAAATGAACGAACCTACCCGTGCAATTCAATTTATCGTGGATACAGCCCCACTTTACGCGAAGGCCAAGTCTGATCGTATGTTCTTGGAGGAATTCAAGCGATCAAAACACGCACAACTGAAAAGCCTTGCAGGGACTGAAGTGCTTGGAAAACAGGACACATTTGCTTATGCTCATCCTGAATATGTAGAAATACTTGAGGGAATCAGGGCAGCCGTTGAAATAGAAGAACGCTATCGTTGGCTAATGACAGCAGCACAAGCAAAGGTCGAGTGCTGGAGAACCGCCCAATACTCAGCCCGTATGGAATTAAAGGCCACGCAATGAACAACAAACTAACCCCAAGGCAAAGACTGCATATAGGCAATGTAAAACTGTTGTTAAATTGCTTGCAATGTAGTTGCGATTGATGTAAAATTATTGCATGAAATGTATAAAATGCGATTCAAAAATTTTAGCTCGTAAATTGTGTGCTAACCATTACATGCAAGAACGCAGGGCTGGAAGGCTTTTCCCAAAATTAAAAGAGACACCTACTGAATACATATTAAACAGAATTTTAATTTCTGAAAGTGGTTGTTGGGAGTGGCAAAAATCAAAAACTAATGGATATGGAAGGCTAATTAGAAATAATAAGTCTTGGCCTGCACATGCTTATAGTTATTCCAATTTTATTGAGCCGATTCCGAGCAAAAAACAAATAAATCATAAATGCCATAACAGAGGTTGCGTAAACCCAGAACATCTTTATGCTGGAACTCAAAAAGAAAATGTAAGAGACATGAACGAAGCTGGCAGAAGAAATCAAGTAAGAGGTTCAAAAGATGGAAACAGCAAAATAACTGAAGATATTGCAAAACAAATTTTTTCTCATGACGGAATTGCAAGAATAATTGCAAACAAATTTAATATTAGTATTTCTTTAGTATATGCAATTAAGAAAAAGAAAATATGGCTTCATATTCATAAGTAAAAACTAATGCAAAGCAAAAACAAGGCTAAACCTACTGCAAGCGAGAGATTGCATATTGCTAGAATCAAGGGCATGCCTTGCATTATTTGTGAAGCATCAGCACCCAGTGAGTGCCACGAGATCAATCAGGGTCAATGGTTTACGTCAATGCCATTGTGTGCCGATTGTCATCGAGGGTCGATCAATGGAATACATGGGCAGCGCAGATTGTGGAATGTCTATAAAATGGACGAATTGTCAGCATTGAATAAAACCATTGAAAGACTGACCCAAAATATGCCCTCTAAAGCCGATTTAAGCCCGTTTTAAGCAATTTTTGGCGTTAGAGCATACATCTGGTGACCCTCAAAAGCCAAAAAGCCCCGTAGAGCTTGTTTTTGATAGACAAAAGAAAACCCGCACAATGGCGGGTCAGAGGGTTAGCGTTTAGTTAGTATTCGAAGTATTAGGGCGAGAGTTGCATAAATCATTCGGCCCTCACCAAAACAAGAGCATCATTTTTACATTGTTCTATTTCATCAGGACTTAAACCCAAAGACAAGTCAGGCAAAAGCTTTGTAATTCTCTCGCTTTGCTCATCAGTAGGTCCAATAATTCCAAGGTACAGGGCTTGCGTTAAAGCTTCTAATTGTGTCATTTTAAGCCCCTAAAAGTAATTTTTTCAGGAATGGGACGGCTAACCCTGTAAGATTAGACAATTCTTTTAATGTCATATTAGGATTATTATCGTATATTCTTTTTATATCATCTAAAGTTAATCCAGATAATGATTTTTTTAATGTATAACTCATAAGTAACACCTATAAACCCTGTAAGACACAGGCAAGCCCCTATACACAATGCACAGGCCATAAGCCCCTAATTTAAGGGCTTACAGTTTATGCATTAAATAGTACAGCAGCCGCAACATGGCGCATCAATACAGCGACCACGTTTATTTCGGTAAAAGGTAGAAGGGCCGTTCTCACCGATAAAAGTTATAGTGTCCGAATCTGGCTGTAATTGTGCTGTTTTTGTACTTGTGTCATACAAAATATAGTCTCCAGGCCGAATGAGCGCCCCTGATAACTTGCATTTTCCAAAATACTTAGCTTTCATTGTTTTAAGCATAGTGAACCCCTTTAATTTGAACAAAGCCGCCATTGTCTTTTTTTGCTTTTCCTTTGGCATACAAAGCCACAACTACAGATTTTGGTTCTATGTGGCGCACATCGCTATTGTCTCCATCAATTACATTCCAGCCCCGAAAATTATTAGGGATATCGCTTTGCTTTTGGAAAACTACAGCCGTACGGGAATTATTAGGGTTAGTTAAGCCCTTAATTGATATCGGTTTTGGGGTAATAGCCGAAAAACTGTATGTAAGATCATAATTACCCGCTGTTTTTCCGTCTAATTTTCGTGAGGGATGTTTTGTATAGTCGTAAAACTGTACGTCAGGGAATAACTGAAAAATTGTTTTTCCATCATGCACAATAATATTTTCAAAAGCGATATCACTTGTCCCATTAGGGCGCACCAAAGGGTTTAAACCGATGCGCTTTGCTTTATTAGCCAAAGACCACACGTCAGCGCACAATGAAAGCATGAAAGCTGCTTCATTATTGTAAAAAAACTGTGTTTTTGCTTCCCTGGCTTTTTGTACGCTATTGAAAGCACCACGGCCAGCGCTTTTTAGGCAACCCTCAAAGCAGCCAGCCAGCTTGGCCAAAGGACAAAGTATTTCATCGGGCACAAGGTAGACGATACCTGTTAGATAACCAATCTTTTCGCCCTTAACTGTCTTTGCTGATGACTCCCCTAGAATTGTCTTATAGGGTAGACCACGTGCAGCCAAGATTGTTTTGTAAGGATTTTTCATTGTTAACGCCTATCTGTAAAAGAAAATTATTTAATCAAAACATCAAAATAAGCCAGTAGACCTATGCAAAGCATTAGACCGATTGCAATAGCAGCAAGGTAGTCTAAAAAAGTGTTTTTCATGGTTTAGACCTTTCCAAGTACTGATGTAGTCAATTTAAAGGCTATAGAAGCCCTCTCTGAGCGTGAAAATGATTGACGTAATGCCAGCCAGTCAGTCAGTCGCATTGTGTTCGCCACAAAGTCGCAAATTGTCAGTGTGGGTATGTTGCCCGTGCATTGTGCGTGGTGTGTGGTGTAGCGCAGGCCATTGTCTCTAATTGATCTGCGAATCGTTTTGTAAGTTGTTTTATCCATGTTGAAACCTATTAAGAGTTGATAAAAAAGAGAGCTAAAAATCTACCCTCTCACTATATAAGCATAATAGAATCGTGCCAGTTGCTGTAACCCGTTGATTTTATTGACCCCTCCAAAACCCTATAAGTATTTACCCCTAGAACTATTGTGTGCAATAATTAAATAAATCATTTAAAGGCCAAAAAATGGGGAGACCTTCAAACCCTCAAACCCGATACTTTCAAAGAACACTGACAAACCCTCAAAGAATGATTCTATTGGCGGCTGGTAAGGGTAATTTGTGCAGGGGTTTTGAGAACGTATTAGACCTATACAGTGAAGCGCACAATAAAGGTTTCCGCCCAGGCATGGAATTGAGTATTTTAAATATTAGGTCGGGAACAACAAACAGCCCTGATCCAAGTGAACCAGTAAGGAATAGTAAGAGGGAATCAATAGGGAACATATAAGGGAACACAATGACAAACAATAAAACAAGTACCCTGAAAAAGCAGCCGCCTTAACTCTCACTTGCATGAAACGTTAATGAGAATCATTCGCATCTAGCTGCCTGGTTGTTTGTACAGTAGGGAAAACCCTGATCTGTATGCCTGGACAGTACTGTATAAAAAGACATAAGGGTAAACCCTAGGTGTATGGAA